>SDBS01000445.1_pt1 | contig 40016 bp, 57 predicted proteins | sample 2277091 | NCBI WGS metagenome assembly SDBS01 (sample SAMN10404972, study PRJNA504765) | marine sediment metagenome | isolation source: marine sediment core GS10_PC15, 163 cmbsf | place: Arctic Ocean: Southern Knipovich Ridge | collected 2010
CCTGGTTATTACCTACTGACCTGCCTCGTCCCGTTCGTTTTCCTTCGCTATGATACGTTTCATCTCTTCTATGATCTTGGCAGCCTCCAGACCAGAGACCGTCCCGAACCCGCCCCTGTGAGGCCTTCCCAGCACCTTCGTCACCAGGTGAAGGAACGCTCCCGATCCGATGCTTCCATGATAATGCTCAGGCATGTCCTGTATCAGCGCCTTGATTTCCTCCATCTGGAGGTCGGTAGTCTTCACCGAAGCATCGTTGATATAAGGCGCTGATGCGGGTTGCTCAAGCTCTTTGTTCAGGGCGTCCAGTATCAGCTTACCATCAGTGTCCAGAATCTTCCTGAACTCTGTATACTCGTGACCAATGGCCACGAAAGCGAACGTCTTGAACGCTCTTGATCTGACGGTCTTGTATTTCGTCTCAGGAAATTCAAGCAGAGCCTCGCCGATTTGCTTTACGGTTTCATCAGTTATGAGAAACGTGGCTTCTCCATCATCTGCCTCTGTATCGGAATCCTCAATCCTGAAATCCTCACCGACCTCATTCGCTACGGGACCCGAGGCGACCGTAACGGCCCTTAGCGACATAACTATCGGATAGATGACGCGCAAGTTATGCGCCCCGAAGTCTTGGAATGAGCGATGCCCGGTCATCTGATGTTGGAACGCTCCCTGTGCGTCGCCGGATTCAAAGAAGTCCTTTGCGGAGTCCTGGTATAGATTCATCAAAGCCTCTCTGTCCTCTACGCCCTTCACTACTCTCTGCGCTTCCTTGAGAGCCTCCATGCCAGCAATGCCAGCCCTGAATTTGGCCGCGTCCCATTTACTCACAGGCACGCCAGCGGCCATCTTTTCCCATTCTACGAGGGCGTCATGGGTGTCGAGGGCGTTGCGGGACACCTCGTCGTATTGCGCCTTGAGTGCTTTCAGTTCTTCTGTTTCCTCTACGGGAATGAAATCATCCGTAATCTCGCCAGTGGCTTCAGCCTCTGCGAACATCTGATCAGCGCGCAGCTGTTTTTCAGCTTCCGCCTTGACCTTCTCCCAATCAGGTTCGCCGTGATGGTACTTTTGCTCTTTCGCAAACGCCTCCTGCGCTTCGGCCTCTTGCTTTGCGTCTTCGGCCGCCAGCATCCCATCGTCCAGAGGTTGGCCATCTTCGTCCAGGACTTCAGGATTTTCGCTTTCAACTTTCCCCATTGCCATCCGAATCTTCAGAGCCGCCATCTTCTCGAAGACTTCAGCGTAGATCTCCATATCCCATTCGCTGGTAGAGGCCTCGATCTCCAACTCCTCTTTCTGCCACACGCGCCGTTGCTCGTCATCCATGACTGGCAATCCCAGGGCGTACAGTCCATTGAGCATCCCGAAGTATTTCCTTCTGAAGGACGCCAAGTCCAGTTGGTGATGGGATGCACTCACTGGCCCTAGAGTAGCCGCCTGTGCTTCGTCTTCGCCTTCCGGTGGCGCGTATGCATCAAGCTGCGGTTGTGTCAGCGTGCGGTGTCCTTCCGCTGGCGGCTCTGGCATTTCCTCCAGTATGTATGGCAAGTTCCTTCCAAGCAGCCCAGACCAGCGCGCCGTCTGCACAAAAGCGCATTTCATGAACTGATACCGTCCCGCTTTTTGCCATCTGGCATTGAGCTTGCCGCCTTGCGCGATTCCCGCAACCTCCTCGAACCAGACGGTCATTTTGAATGGCTTTTCCCTGCCCTTTATATAGAAAGTCACAGCGCAGGTCTGAGGGTTGTCGTCATTATCAAACTCGTATTCCCACGTCTCCAGCCCTGCATCATAGCACTGCGCTACGTATACGGGGAACCCTACGAAAAGATCGTAAGGCTTGCCCTGGAATTTGATATAATAAACTTCTCCAGGCTTCAGAGGATCCAATTCCAGCGCCCTTGTTTTCCCCATGCAAAAGAACACTTCCGCATCAGTGGCGCCCGGGACCATGAATTTGCGGAACATTTCTTTCGTAATAGAGATTTCACTATATTGCCTGCTCAGCGGAGCGAGTGCTTGCTCCAGCTTCTCGTCTGTCGTTACCAGTTCCTGTGATTCCTCTTGCTTTATTTTACTTCCCATTTTCATTTCCTCCTTGTTATAGAATCTGTCTGAGTCCGGCTTCCTTAATGAATGTGAGTATCATAAAGGTATAGGTTTTGGCCTGCTTTTCTGATTGCGTCAACTCTTCGAGCAGTGCCAGTATTTCATCTCTCATGACCTCCAGTCTGGCTCTATTTATCTCCGCTTCCGGTATTTCTTTGTCTTCTGGATCCATCCCAAGCATTTCCATTCCCTCCATCGCCTAGCTTGTTCTACATGATCAGTCTTCCAGGAACGCCTTCCAGTCACTGCCATCTGCTCCCGCAGGCGGGGATTCTTGGAAATCCTCCCTGTACCAGTCAGCCCAAAGATGCCCCGCAAATGGCGAAGCTTTTTGACAGCGAACATAGCAGGCTTTCCGCTTTGCTGTAAGTTGCGGGACGGCCCCGCCGCCATCATTGATGGCCTTTGCGATAGTGTCAAACCATCCAGGGTCTAAAACGGTCTCAAGCTCGTGTTGCCAATAATCCACAGGCTGCGCATTGTTATTTATCATGATTGGTTCCATAACTCATTTCCTCCATTAGTCCGCGACTCTACCGCCGAAATCCCCTTCACATTGATTCCAAAAATCGCAGTAACGCCGCTTGCATAAGTTGTTCTGAGTCCTGTTAGGAACCCATACCTCTCGCTGAATCCCTGTCGCCACCGCGTCAAAAGCGGATACTACCTCCTTATCGAGTGATTCGCTGAGAGATACGGACCGCGAATAGGCGTCAGGTTTGCCTCGTGGGTAGTAATCAATCCGGGCTTGGGCTTGTTCAAAGCCTTCCATGCGCCTCGCTGCCAGCGTGTAAACTCCGATCTGGAAAGCGTGGGAAGGCTTCGGGACTTTCATCTGCCCCTTTGTGGTCTTGTGATCGATAACCAGCATCTTGTCTGTAATCAGATCGATCTTGCCAGCGATAGCCCAATCACGCCCGTTGACTTCCATGCGGAAAAGATGCTCTACCAGAACCGGCTGCATCTTCGGAGCCATATCCTGGCGGTATGCCCGCACACAAGCAACGCCCTGATCTATCGTAGTCGCCAGCGTCTGGCTACTCCAGTCCACATCTCTGCATTCCAGATCCTCTGCATACCAGTCTGTCAGCAAATCCTCTGGGAGGTCTTCGCACTTCCAAACCTTCTGGAAAGCGTTCTCCCGAACCGTCTCGTGAAACGACGCCCCCAGTGCTAGGAAAGGAGACGCAAGGCGTGGGAGTTTCGCTACATTTCCGTAGTAAAATTTCAGGCTGCAATTCCTATACGTCTCGACCATGCTGGAAGACAGGCTGGTGATTTTCATTCGCGAATTACCCCCGCCTGAATCATCAATACTTCGTCTTCGACGCTGCAATGCCTGAGTCGCAATGCCCTGAGCGTGTCCGTGTCATTTAGCACCGGCGTCTCGTCCAGAATGTCACGGATTATCTCCTCATCATCGGCAAATGCAATCAACCGCAACTCAAACATGTCCGGTTCATCATCCTGCCAGTCCTCTCCGAAATTGGCGAAGTGAGTAGCTAGCAACTTCAACACATAGTTCAGGGTTTCCTCCGCTCCTCTCGCATTCGCTGCTGTATTCGACAGCACTCTCACTGCCGCTTCTGCTGTGAAAGCGGCGTCTTGCGCCTCCTTCAGCTTGTCATCAAGAGCGTTAATCGTTTCGTTGTAATAGTCAACCGTACTTTGCAGGCGCTGGTTTTCCCGCTCCAAATTGCCATTCCTGGCCTCCTGCGCCCCTCTGACAACCTCCTGCATGTTTTTCAGATTCATCTCTTTTTCCTCCCGTTGATTATTCTACAGACATCAACAAAACTGCCGGCGGAATCCCCATGGCGTGCGCTATCTTTGCCAGCTTGTCCGTGGCCACGTTCTGATCTCCGCTTCTCAACTTGTAGATAGTGTCATCAGATACCGTAGACATTATCGCCAATGACTTCACATCTATCTCTTCGCGATCCATCCACATCCTAACCTGCGCCGCAATGGTTGAGCGCAGCTTTGCGACCGCTTCCTCGATTCCTTCTTTTGGTTGAACTTCTTCGTACAACATCAAATCACCTCCTCCCCTCTCACTTCCTGTTCCGCATATATCATAACATACTTTCACAGAAAAGTCAAATATTATGTTATGATATATGCGGAGCCGCTGCCATGTAGTGAAAAGAGGGAAGTGTTTATTTATGGGGTTTTAGGTGGTGTCCGGCTCGGCGCTCAGGGACCTGATATATAATAATCCTCCAGAGCTGGCTCCAGGAGGATCCACCTTCTGAAGCTGCTCTGGATTTTATGATATATGATAGGGGGCAGCGCGCCCCGGCTGGCGTAGGGTCAAGGAGGAACCCTGGGACGCGCCGCTTTATTTGGAGTAGTTCAAGATCGCAAGTATCAACACGCCGACGCTTGTTACCGCCACGCCAACGGACATAAAAATCTTAAACCAGTCCCGGCTTGTGTTGGCGTGTTCTTTGTCATCTGCGAGACCTTGCTTTATCTCGGCAATGGCGACTGTATTTGTCATGCAGGCGAGATCCGCAAACTTCTGGTCTATATGTTCCCGTTGGTTTAAAAATGCCATCCTCGTCTCTTCGTCCATCACCAGATCCATTCGTTATTTTTTGCCATGCTTCCCTGAAGTGTTTTTTAAGAAAGCAGGCTTGGCCTACATTATGGAATCAAAGAATCTCTAAGCGCTTCCCATGCGTCCAACGCCGCTTGAGCCTGCGCCAACAGATCGGAAACGAGGATGTAGCCCCGGCTGGGAATACCCGCCTCCCCATCAATCCAAGCTTGCTTTGTGAACTGGCTTGCATGGTCGAGGCTGTTCAGGTATGCCATCTCCAAAACAATAACGTCCTGTTGATTGGTAATCAGCGCAGCGACAACAGAGCGCAGCTCCAGCACCTCGGAGCGCACGTCCGACAATTCCTGCGCCACGCCAGTCAGCCCCGGCGTTGGTATGGACGGACTGTAGCGCGGGACGACAGGGGGATTCTGCGCCTCCACTATGCTGTGTGTCACCAACGCAACTATCGGTATAAAGACGCCCAGAGCCAGTAAAATCAATATTGCAGTGCGCGCTTTCATGTCTGCCCCCTTAGTGAAGTTTGGTTATCTCGAAAAAACTAAATACTAAGCCAGAGTCTATCTCGTCATTATTGGCAACATTCAGAACGTAAATTTCGACATAATCCGTGGCGACAAGCTTGATTACAGTGGCTTTGGAGCGGGTCTCGCGGAAAGTGGTAACAGCCTTCCCGGCATCAGTTCGCGACTCCGCCCCATTCACGTATACCGACATGAGGATATTGTCTCCGGCACTGTCAACCTTAAACATGACCGATGCGGTCACCAGATAGCTGCCGTCTTCCGTGGCAGTGAACCGGAAATTGGTAACGTGATCATACTCGCCAACGGCATCATAGGCCTCCGTATCAAATTCAACCTTTGTCCACGTATTGGCGGTTATATTCTGGTCTGCGCTCATCGTAGCTCTTGCCGCGCTCTGCCCAACCAGGTTGATTATGCCGCCGGATGGAGTGATGTTCAAATTACCGTCACTGTCCACCTCGAAAGCGGCATAATCGACTCCCGCGTCCTGCTCTAATTGCAACTGCGGGCCGGAGGCGGCTAGAATATTAACAGCCTCGGTGGGCGCCATGCCGAACCCTACGCGGCCTCCACTGGCGGTTATCTTCAGGTATCCATTAGCGTCCACCTCTAAATCAGCAAAATCAACCGTTGCGGTATTTGTTACTCTTAGAGCGCCCAGTATGTCCAGAGCCTTGCTGGGTGTTAAACCGAGTCCTATGCGCGCTCCGCTGGCAGTCATCTTCAGATAGCCGTCAGTGTCCACCACGAAATCGGCAAAATCCACGCCTGCGGTGTTCGTAAGCTTCAGTAGACCAAACAAAATATCCAGCAGGCCTACCTCGTCTAGCCTCATCCTTGTGGTGGGATTCTCTCCGTCACTGCCATCATTTGTACCCCACTCAATCTGACCCGTGTCGTCGGAGACTGCCAGCGAATGAGACCCTGCGATCCTGGCAAGAGTGGCCTCCGCCCCTGACGCGCGAACGCCAAGAAAATCTATCCGAGACTCACGAGAATCGGCTGCGTCTTTCGGCGTCTCATTCTGCAACGCAACATTCCAGAATTTTATAGAGTCCTCTGTTGCTACCTGATCCGCGATGTCTTCCGTGCAGTTATCGAAGTCATTAGGATGGACTCTGTAGGTTTCGTTAATGAGTCCGCTAGCATTGGGACTCAGTACAGCAAGGCCGGTGGTGGCGTCCTTGATGACGTTGTTATATACATAGAAGCTTTCCACTCCTTGAAAGTTTACCCCCGTGCCTCCCGCCGCTATGGTATTACCGTGAACATGCACGTCTCGCGGCCTTTTAAGAGCGGTGGGATCGGGTTTGATGTTGATTCCCGCGCCATTAGGAGCCTCGATCTCATTGTTAGAGATAACCAAGCCGCTTATCTCTTCCTGAACTGACTCCACCAGTATTCCTGTGTGCAGGTCGGAAATCAGGTGATTACCCTTGATGGTGATATTGGTACTCGCCCTGGTTGCCTGCGAGTTGACTATACGGATGCACGTACCGCCCACGTGTTCCGTGTGTATATAGTTATTTATTAACTCTATGTCTTGCACGTTACGCACTATGTAAACGGCAGCCTTTATGTTGGCTGTATTTACGGTAACGTGGATGTGGTTATTCTCCAGTTTGATGCGCTTGCAGGTGTTCGTTAGCAGGATAGCTGGATTAGCGTCACGATTCTGGAAGCAACGATTGTTGGTGACCTTCACGTCTAAACCGTTCAGGGTTACCAAGCCAGTACCCCAGCCGGTATTATCGCTGAAGGTGATAAACTGGCTCACATTGTGTGTATGCAGTACACCGATACGCGCAGCCAGATCGGTAGCGTTGAGAGTGTTGCCGTCAATGACTACGTTCCGTACGACTCCATAAGTGGAGTTTGCGCCGGTCGTAAAGAAGTGCCGGCAGTTCGTGCCGTTATTGCTGTTGACGTATCCATCTCGTGACGCGTTCGCGGGAGCTACCCCGTAACCGAGTCCGACCCTGAAGCTGTTCTTTATAGTATTGTTATAGACGCCGAATGTTACCACATCAAGCAGTATTATAGACTGGCTATAGCAGTCCGTGAACCAGCAGTCATGAACGTACACATTTGTTGCTTGACTTATTCTCAATCCAAACCAGTGACTGCCATCGCCCACTCCCCTGCCCAGAACCTTCAATCCGCGAATCTCCACGCCATCAAGCATCGTTACCTTGTCAACAGTGGCAGTATCGGCGGTCAGATATGTATCGGCGAGGTCTTCGGTCAAGGTTAATGTATCCCCTGCGACGCCCTCCACGACCCGCAATTCTCCCAGGTGAGTCTCGTCCTGCTCGTTAAACTCACCCTCGCTCCGAACTCTAACCCAGTCGCCAGCAGTGAACAGCGAACCGTCTACCACATCCACGTCCGCTTGACTGATTGCCGCGTCGCCGGTCAGAGCGGAGTTGATGGCCGTTATCTCGCCCTTTATTTCAAACGCATAATTAGAACTGGCTGCCACTTCCGACAGATCCAGAATTGATACATTTCGCCCGGCTCCAATCAAATTGACCGCTTTAGAAATTACTATTGCGCTGGTGATTCTGTAGGTGCCTGGACCAAAAAAGATATTACTGTTTTCAGGCACAGCCGCAGCCGCAGCCTCGACAGCGGACGTTGAATCCGTTGAGCCGTCAGCAATGGCGCCCCACCATTCGGGGAGGTAATTCTCCCTGACGCTGGCTCCGAATGTTACCAGGCCATCACCCTTGAATGTCCGATACGCCCCTGCGTTCCATCCGCTATGGTCGGCAAACGCAAAGGTCTTGCCGGCATCGATGCTCACCAGCGCTCCATCGCGGAACTCAATAGACACATTTGTTGGGACTGAAACGTTGCCGGAGATCAGGTACGTTCCTGGAGGAGCAAGCACCACGCCGCCCACGATAGCCGCCTCCGCTATAGCGTCAATGAAGGCCGCGGATGAATCCCCAACCCCGGAGGCGTCTGCGCCATGCTTGGAAATGCTGACGTAGCCGTGGTTGTCGCCCTCGCCATGTGCTCCGACATCATCAACGTGGGACTCGCTGTCGAAGGTAGACGCTCTGTCATGTATGTCCATTCTCCGGTCTTTTGTCACGATATACCTCCCGCTGATTCAGAGCAAGATTCTCCCGCCACGGATTCAGAGCATGAACTTTCCGCAGGATTCAGACTACCTGAGTAGCTGGAGAAAATGACCGGGATGACTCCAGCGGACGACGATCTGCTATCGCTGCCGCTCACCGAAGACAAGTCTTCGCATGAGGATATGCTTAAAACTCCAGGATCATTGTCTCTTGAGGACAAATCCTCGCATGAGGAAAGCTCAAAAAGGCCTGAGAGAAACGAATAGCCGCCGCTCATATAGCTGGAATAGAAGCTCTCTGAGAGATAATCAGAACATGAGCGAGATACAGAATACGATATGGAATTCGACTCAGAAAAAGATTCGGAACAGGAGCGCGATATGGAACCGGATCGGGAAGCGTCCTCTACTACATCGACCCCGACAGAGCTTGAACGCGAAATGAACGTTGGGAATGTGCTCTTTGATATACTGGGAAACTGAGAGCAGGATTCACTCTCCTCGAAGTTGGAACAGGATCGGCTTCCAGATATCGAGACCTGGGATGGCGAAAACGAAATACTGCTGACTTCGTTAAGCTGCAACATTCCGGCGTATTTGGAATCGAACAGTTGCGCCCAGACGTTCAGCGGCCTCTTGATTCCATCAATGATCATCCCTATAACGTCACCGAGAGACGCCTGGTCGGGAGTTAAGGTCAACACCTTTTGCTCTTCCCACCAGGTATGTAACTGCTCCGCCTTCGCGCTGGGAATGTTTATCAAGGGAATCTGGTATTCTTCCGCCGCGCCGAACTCGTATACGTCCGGCTTGCCATCCTTCGTCTCTACGAGTTGACGTATGCGATTCTCCGGTATATTCAGACCCCGTGTCGGATCTAACATTACAGAGCTTGTTCCGTCATCTAGTTTATACAGTGCCATCCAATATCGCCTCTATCCATTTCCGAGGGTTGAAAGTTTTCGCGCGCTCTCTGGCTGCCCTTCCTTTTTGAACCAATGTCTTGCCATTGATCTTTGAGAATATTTCCACGTGATCGTCAATCGAATTGCAGAGCCAGCCAGAATCGGTTTCCACAAGTCCCGACGGACTCATTCGCGTACTAGTAAGACGCTCCGCTGCCCCGCCCCGGTTATCAGCAATAATGGGCAACCCCGCCGCCATAGCCTCCATGACTACACGCGGGCCGTTATCGAGATAGTTCTCTGGGAGAATATACCAGAAGACGTTGCCGCGCTTCAGCACGTCCAGCACTGGCAGGCTGTATGCCGGGATACTGTCTACATAGTCCAGGTCTTTCAGTGACTCATGTCCGCCCATAAATGAAAACTTTACCGACGGATGAACCTCTTTGATCTTCTCCACGATCTGCCGTATATTCTTGGGATACTTGGCGTCGCCCTGAGAACCGATGCGGACCACGCGCAGTGTCTTATCCAGAGATCCCAGATCCATCTCAAGAAACGGCTGGAGATCTACAGGCGGAGGTAGAATCAGAGTGTTTGCGTCCGGGACGCGCTTCTTAAACGCTTGCTCCATATCTGAACACAGGAAAACGTACTGATCCCAACCCTTTGACCATTCTACCTCTCCCACTTCCCCAAGCCGATAGTTTATGACCATGATTTTTCGCTCCGCTTTCACTTCCGATAATAGCGAATATCGCTCCTTTAGGGCGTAGGTCATGTCGTTGGCATACACCATGAGTATGTCGCACGGCTCAGTGAGGGGATGCTCTTGTGAGTCCAGGACGGCAAAGGGGCTGAGCGCGGTGCTGAACTCGCGGTTGACGCTCCGCGTCGGGAGAACGTGGACGTCAAAGCCTTCCAAGAGCATCTTGTTTGCTATGTAAATGGCGGATCTTTCTCCCCCGCCAAAGCTGTGGGCGTTGCATGCCAGCTTGAATATCGGTTTTTTCGTGACGACTTTCTTCCCTTTTTCTTTTGGGGCTTCCAGTGCGCCGCCAACGTAATATGACTTCAGAGCGTTAGTGACCTGGAATGGCTCAATCATCATCATGCACTTTGGGAATCCCTGCTCCAGATTAGGACAGGCGGCGGCAGATTCTTTCCAGCATGAGCGGGTGCCCTGGTGGTCTCTATCATTACCCGCTGTATCTTCCCCTACGCATTCCATGGATCCCTGGTTGTGAATGTATCTATGGAAGGGATACAACTCGAATTGAGCAGGTTCTCTGGCCCCAGCAACTACCACACAAGGCTTTCTAAAGCCCGCGGCCACGTGCATCAGGCTTGATACCAGCGACAGGCAGCCATCGCCGTGATAGACTAACCTGAACAGCTCGCGTATGCCTGAGCGGTCGTCCTGGGTCTGTCCTATCATATCGATCACGTTCTCGCCATAGAGCTTGGGATGATAATGTTCTGAGTTTGGCTTCCCGTCATCGTAGCCGACGTGGACAAAGGTAATCTCCGGCAGAGAATCAACTACTCTCTGCCATCGCTCTGGCGGCCAAAACTTAGAAGTGAACGGCGGACGCTTGCCAGTGCCTATTATCCAGTAATTACCCTCCACGAGAGGCGGCAGAGCCTTCTCGTCGTCGGTCAGATGGAGATCCGGGATGCGTTCCCCCATAGGGAATTGAAATCCCGTCTTTGCCATCAGGGAAAGTCGAAACGCCTCGGTGATGTGGCATTCAGTGCGCCCGGACTCATTGCAGGCAATCTGGGTACCCAGCATGAGGGTCATATCTGGACTGCCTGGAAAGCCCTCCAGATACGGGTTGCCGTGAAATATCTGTAAAAAGCGAGGCTTGCCGCCCGTGTTGAATCTGACGCTGAATTTGCGCCTGAATGTTTCCCGCCCACAACTTGGGCACGACATTACCCGATGGGTCGCCCACGTGGGCAGTATGGATTCATGACTGCATTCCGCGCACCGACGCACCGCTGCCATATCGCGAGGGAGCGTCGTTCCCGTTACTACGTCGCCAAAAAACTGAGCGTTATGCACTTCCATCTTGATAGGAACTACCGCCATGAGTCCGGCCTCCTCTCATGCTTCATTTGACGCACCGCTTCTGCTGTGTCGTTGGTCATTTGTTTCATAGCCTGTTCCAGATGGTTCCATGGAAAATCCTGGGGAATGCACCTGGAAATTACCGCATCCTTGCCATCCACCTGCTCCACGTAGACCACTTCCATAATGTACCTGCCTGATTGGGCGGCTTTCTGCATGGCGTCCAGCGCGTGGGCATTTGGAGCCTTTCTGGGCTTCAGTGCTTCAATGATTTGTTCTGGCTCTGGATCCCACGCCTTCTCGCAGTTGATCCACGTCACCGGAGTCCCGAACGGATTCCACGTTTCCTTGTATCTGGTCTCCAGAGATTCTCCGAAGTTCATCAGCTTATCATCACCCCAGACCACCACGGGCGTACCGCACATCACGGCCAGGTGCATGACGCCGGAGGACTGGCCTATGACTACTGACGCGGAGGCTATCTGATTCATGAGTTCCGGCAATGGCGTAACGCGTAGATCGGGAATGCCGTTAATCGCCCGGTCTCCATTCCCGCCGATACACATCGCCTCAGGGAGTTCCTTCGCCAATACCTTCCATTTCTCTTTAGGCCAGTTCTTAAAGCTGCCCTTGTCGATGGCTCTCGCATGGAATAGTATAGTAGTGTAATCGATTATTGGCGACCCATATCTGGCATGTTCTCCCCAGGTATTACCCCCCACTGCGACGCGGTATTGCTTGATGGGCTTGAGGTGATCCTGAGCCTCTGGGTGCAACGCTCTTTCCGGCGGATACTGAAGCCAGTCATCCACGCGTTCTGGATAATCGTGAGGGCTAAATTCTATCTCGCAATGAAATCCCGTATACAACGCCTCCACGCCCGGAAACGTTGATATGATCATCTTGTCGTAATCGTGACTGAGCTTCCGAAGGTATGGAATCCACGTCATGATCTCCCAGCCGAACTCCCCTATCCAGGGGCCGGCAAATGCTATCTTCTTTTCTTCTCCCATGATTTCCTATCCCCTTTTTTCAAATACGATTATCCCCCGGTCAGTCGATTCATTCCTGATAACTTCCCGCAAATTATCTGTTTCCAGAATGATGCTGACCGCTCTCTGTACCTGCGCTCCCACGCCGTTCTTTCCCGTCCAGTCGTGGAAGGCGACTCTGCCTCCGATCCTCACCAGCGGCTCCCAGTAGTGGTAGTCGGTGAGTATCCAGCGTGTTCTGTGGTCTCCGTCTATGAAGAGGTAGTCGATAGTATCCCTATATTCTGATAGAACTTCGTAGAGGTTTGCCGTCCAGGGAGAGGCCATAGGAACAGTCATTACGCTATTTCTCAAGCCAGCATCTATCATATTGCATTCCCATCGTTCGGGGAAAATAGGGTCGATACACGTTAAACGCCCCCCGACTGCGGCAACCGCTGCTCCCAATACCATTGATGACCCGCCCTCTCTACTCCCGATCTCCAAAACCTCAGCGGCCTTAATCTCCATAGCTGTCTCGTATAATATCTCAGCATCCCGAACTGAGATATTTCCTCCCGATCTGTTTACCATACCTTCAAAATCTGGTCTCATTTTCTTAGCCCCTTTTTTTTACGCGCTGGAACTGGAGCTCGTCTCCAGTATAGTCACAGTCGCTTCGTACTTCGTATCTACTGCCTGCCCAAACATCCATTGAAAAGGCCGTCCTCCCGCTGGGTTGATCCTGGAATACTCAAAGTCCGCTGGCGCGCCGTCCAGGTCTCTGCGAAATTCCAGAATGGTTAGATTTCTCCACCACAGATTTAGCTGCAAGGCGCGTGCATGGGAGATGTTATTGAGGGAGAAATCCTCCCTAGCTCCGCCGCCAGTAGCCCAATATTGGCGCATTCCCCCGTCATACTGATTGAACCCTCTGTCTCTGTTGTCCGGCTTGCGTATGCCTGGATTGACAAGCGGAGAGAAGCTTACACTACTGGTTCCATCGCTCAATTCCATGTAAGCCATTACCAGGGCCACCTCGCTTTGATTTTCATCTCCCAGGTATTCAGATTGTATATGATCGATTCCGTATATGCAACCGCGTTTGTTATGTCTTTTAGCGTATCACTCACCGTGACCGTCCTTCCCAGATCCTCCATCATTGCCGGGTACCCCGCTGTCAAGTCGAAGAACCTCAGCGGGAAAGCGTAGGCCGCCAACGTAGCGTTTAGATCAGAAGTTGCGCTGGCCTCCGTTGAGTGAACAAAGATCCGCCCCTCCACGGTCTTGGGGAAGGTTCCGAACTTCGCAACGGAAACAGCGCTGACGTCGTTGACGCTTCCGAACCATGACCCGGTGCTGAAGTTATAGCCATAGCGCACCGTTACGTTATTCCTGATTAGATTGTCAGGCAGATCCAGCCCTCTGCCCTCGCCCGGCTTTCTTTTCGATCCGGTGTTTGACTCGTCGTAAGTGTAACCCGCTTCGTATGGCGGAGCGAACTCTATCAGGCCGTCGTTGTTCACCCATATATAGCTATGGGTCATCTGACAGATTGTCATGAGCAACTGCCCCACCGTCTGGCCTGTAGGCCTGCCGCGCATTTCGTAGTTGTTGGGCCTGGTATGGTTATCGCGCCAGCGGACAAACGATGCATAATCAATATCTGTATTGCTGGGACTGCTTGTGGAATCCAGTTGTCCAGAATCCGCCCTGGTCAGCAAGTCCCACACACGAACATCCGCCCATTCTCCGGTCGCAGTTCCCTGATACCAGGTCGCTGGACTCTCGTTGCTTCCCACTTTCCGATCAAGCAAGCTTGAGTTATGATCCTTTATGTTCAGATTGACCAAACTTCCGTCGTATTGCGGATGCTTTACGACCCCCTTGAACAGCGTATACACGTTAGAGGGATCGCCAGCGACGTAAACCTGCACCTCTGCCGTGCCGCCCAGAGCGACGTTCGTGGCCTTCAGGAAGTTCCACCAGCCCCCGGCATTATTCAGCGTAACGAGAGCTTTGCCCGCCGACAGATTGACGTCACGGCGAATAGTTCCCAGCCCATTCTTGACGAGTAGGGAAGTGTAATCCACTGAATCGTAAAGGAATTTGTGCCTCAGCTTAACTGAGGGTTTTAGTAGGCTCTCCCGAAATGTTGCGAGGTTCATTATATGCCGTCAGCGGCGGCCACGGCCAGCGCCGGACCTATCGCCTGCTCCACTTGCCTGGTGATGGTCTGTGTATCCATATTGTTGAGATCGACATTGTGGAAGTTTATAGATCCGCCTTCCAGGAAACTCGCAGCCGAACGCGCCCCGCGTCCGATTGCTCCCCCTATAGCCCTGGAAGTGGGATCGACTGATTGGGGAGCTATGGCGGATAATGCCGCTCCTAATCCCGAAGCCCCGAAACTTGTCCCGCCGGTCAATAAGCCAGCCACTAACTGAGTGGCGAATATTTGCGCCATCTGCCTGATCGCTATATTCTTCAAGTCCGTCCAGAAGGCCTCCCAAAGCCCCTTTGTATTGCCGCTGAATAAGCCCTGGAACATGTTCTCGAATGCAGGCTTGACCGTATCGCTAAAAGCCTGGATTTCCTGCTTTTGTTTCTCCAGAGCGGCGGCCTCCCTTTCACCGGCTAGAATCGCCAAGTTCTCGCGGAAGTCCGCAACGTCCTGCATTTGCTTCATCAGAAAATCGGCATTGTCCTCGGACGCTTTCCTGATTCTTGCATTGTCCTTTATCATCAAAGCCTCTGACCGGGCGTTGAAATCGCCAATCAGTTTCAAGGCCGCCTTCTGTTCTTTCGTCATGTCGTCCAGCGACAGCAAAAAGCCCCGCTCCTTGCCAATCGCTGCCAATCCTTTACTCAGCAAGTTTATAGCCTGAGTCCAGGCGCGACTAAACAATCCCGCACTTGCCGTCGCCTTGCCAGTGCCCTCAAGTAACGGATCGAACGCGCTGGATATGTCCTGAAGCCCCTCTGAAATTGCCGCGAACATTGTCGGTATACGGGTCTTTGCCTCTTCCACAAATGCGTCAAAAGACTTCTGCCAACTTTCTTTAAACTCGTCTGTCATGCGTTTCGTGGACGCGGCGTTCTGCTCTTCCATCCTCTTGTTGCCTGCGGCGAATTCTTCAGCAGTGACAATCCCCAATTTAACCATCAACGAGCCGATCAGCTTCATGGCGGCATGATCAAGATCCATGAAAACCTTCTTAAAAGCAAACAGCAAAGGCTTCCAAACCAACGGGGCTGCCTTGAAAATTAACAAGCCCATTTCCCGCAACACTATCCCAGTAGCTTTCAGGCCTATTACGATTATGTTTGCGAAAACCTTGCCTACAACATCTTGATTTTCCTTCCAAACCGGAAGCACCATTCTGATTTTATTGATTATCTCAGACAATCCCTTCGCTGTGTTGCCAGTCATTTCCAGCAGGGCTTTCCCCGCTTCTGCTTTCAATCGGTCGAAGGCGACTCCCAGATTGGTGATCTCGTTTGCCGGGCCGCCGGATGCCGTTTCCAGCTTCTCGAATTCCACCACCAACGCCGCCACCAGTTCCTTGCCAGTAATGTTCAGGTCTTCCAGGGGCTTGCCGTCGAAGGCATTCTTCAAAGCCGTTTGCATCTGCGGGAGGCGTTCCTGTAACTGGCGCACATCCTGACCGAATCCGCTGGTCTTATTGGCGATCTGCGTCAAGGCCAGAGTCACGCCGGCAAGATCATCCGCCCCTTTTCCCACAGTCACCAGGGCGTTTCCGAAGGTGGACAAGGCGCGCCTGGAAAGATCCGCCTCTATCCCTGCGGCCTGCAAATTGATTGACCCTCGCAAGGCGTTCTCGAAGGTAAGTCCTGGATCTTCTGCTACTTTCGCCAGCCTCTCCGTCTCTATCCGCGCCGCTTCCGCACTGCCCATGACGGCAATGAGGCCACGATCCAGCTTGTCATACTTTAACGCGCTCTTTACAGCGGCAGTTCCTACAGAAATAACAGCCTTTGTTAGCTTCACTATAGCCACGGTAGCTAATGTGGCTGCTGCTCCAATAATGGCAAGGCGAATGCCGATTGCCTTCAGGTTCTTGGTCGCGCTCTTGGCGAAGCCTGCGGTCTCGCGCTTCGCTCCACCAATGACCGAACTGAACTTTCCTTTGTCAGCGTCTATTTCGACAAACGCTTCTGCTATTTTGTTGAATGCCATATCATCTTTTCAGAGGTTTCATACCGTAAGCCTCGGCCTCTGCCAGTATCGCATCGATGTCAATACCCTTGTCGTCTTCCGCGTCATTCCCGCCCTTTGGTGATGCTCCGGTGAACATCTTTTCAGTCGAGGGAATGAGGTTATAATACCCCAATGCCTGTCGTCTGGTCAGCTTTCCTGTGTCTGCGTGAGTCCATCCGGCGTAGTATCTGGAGAGGGCGGCACGGACTTCCCAGCTAGTGAGTTTTCTTCCGGCTCCACCACTCGAGGGCTTTTGTCTTCATCATTACCCTCATCGCCCTCGGCGCTTTGCATCGCAGTCTTGACTACATGCAGGTTTTTTCTGCTTACAATCCGGGGCATTGCCTCGCGGGTTACGCCGGGATTGTGCCTCATCATCAAATAAGCTGCATACATTATGCAATCACCAGAGGTCATCTCTGCGGAATATTCCTCCTCGGTTACGACGCTTTTCAGTAGCTTCATGACGCCCTGTTCTCGCAGTTCCGGATCGAGATCGCCAGATATATCTCTATACAATCTGGCGTTTCGTGATCGGATCATGTTCTCAATTTCCCCGATATCATCCAGTTCCAACTCTCTGACAGTATATTTCTTTCCGCCTAGCTCTATCTCTACCGAGCGTCGCGCTTCATTATCCTGCGTTGCTCCCATTTCATATCCCCTTTTTGATTATTACGTCGGCCATGCAGTCGCCCCAAGAACAAGCTGCACGGTCGCCCCGATAGTCAGATCCGCCCCCGCGCCCTCGACGGCGATGGTTGCCGTGGCTAGAGTGATCGTGCCGGCCACTACGGAAACGATGGTATATGCCCCATCGTTGCTTCCTGATCCTACCACGTTGAAATGGTCGCCAGCCTGGAATCCAGCGGCAATGAAACCGTTGCCCGTATGGGTTATAGTATCCGCTCCGCCGCCGCCATCTACGAAGGCAAGCCCTGTCCCGCTGACCTCTGCCTTGCCTGATCCCTGGAAGGCTAGCTTCTCGCCTATGACTGTATCTACAGCAGAATCAACGTCGATACCGGTCACGATAGCGCGCCCACTGTAAAAGTAGACTGTGGTCACGTTTGGAGCGGCATCGTACAGGACAAAGAATCTGACCCTGACTTCCGTGCCAATAAGGAAGTGTCGGAAATCATCGGTCAACCAGTATCCGCCAGCCTCTGCCGTCCAGTCTCCCAGGCCTACCAGGTAGCTTTTGAAGCCAGCGGCTCCGGCGGCGAAGTCGCTCACGTCTACTACATCCACGCCGTCCTCGAAATTCCATACAAAGAAGGCGGCCAGAAGTTGACCAGGGGCGGCCACAAAGATGGTGACGCTATCTCCAGCGTCCTCGGCTGTCAGCACGCCAGTGGAAAGGGTAAGCGTGGTGTTGGCAATGCTGACAATGGTATAGTCTCCATCATTAGACGTGGAGCCAGAGACGGTTATCAGGTCGCCAGCCTTAAAGCCGGCTACGAGAAACCCACTGCCCGAATCCTGGATCGAGTCCGCCCCCGCGCCGCCATCCACAAATTCGATAGTGGTAGCGGTCATAAAGGGCGTCCAGTAAATCTCTCCTAATTTTCCATGAGTCTTCGCCATTCAGATCACCCCTCTACGCCGGGACTGTCAACGCGCCATTACCCTTGAATGTCCAGTTTTCCGTTATTGCGCCGTTGACATCTGCGGCCACTACGTGACTGGTCAAGATCGCATTGCCGGAAAACTTCAGGTTGCCAGAACCACTCATAAACACGGTGAGCGTGGCTTCGTCTCCAGCTTTGGCGGTGTTGGGTGTGTCGTCAAACATCCCGGCGATCTCAATATCCCAGTCGCGCAAACCTGCCAAATACTTCTTGAAGCCCGCCGCCCCGTCAGCGAAATCAGTGACCTCCGCCACGTCAGCGTTATCAGTAATAGTATAGGAAGCATCGCCAACCGTCAAATTTGTGAAGGTTACGCTCGACGCTTTTCCATGAACTTTAGACATTTCCTTCTATCCTTCCGCCCCTTAATTGTCTTCAACCATAATCTCGTAAGTGACTACCCATTGCTGGGTATCGTCTTCGGTCGGCACGTACCCGGACGCTCCCCGCGTCACCCCTATGACAGTATATCCCGACATGGTCATACTGCCTTCAGAGTCATCATATAGCGCCGTCATCTTCTTAATCACGTCATTGATAGTTGTCAGCTTTAGCGGCTGATCTTTGTCCTGGTGAAAAATGCTGAATTGATACTGAGCAATCTCTCCGTCGCTGGTGAATGTGGGATCGGGAAGTCCTGTTATGTTTTGATATACAGCGTATGGGAACTTAGGATCTTGCGGAGCTTTTTCAGGATAGAGTCTGCGCTCTGTAGTCCCGCCCAGAGCCGCCAACAAATCCGCATCCGCGACAAATAACGCATGTATGCCGTTGCTCATAGCTTCCAGATCAATCCCGTTTCCCATTATCTTAACTCGCCTCTCAACATCATGAGCATAGTTCTCAACACAGGCCTCGCCCTCATCTTTGCCGTTCCCAGAAACACATAGATAGCATACTTGAGCGACTTGCCATCAGGCCGGGCAATGTACGTCCCGATCCTGATTTTCAGATTGGCAGCGTCTATAATCCACGTCAAGCTGTTCATGAGAAAGCCTTTGTCCACGGCCTTCAATTCCGGCCCCAGCGCGCCAGAGATCAATTGCTTCGCCAGAGCCTCGCCCCGCGCTCCGATTCTGTTCAACATCCTGACTATGGCGGGATCTAAAGTCTCCCGTTCGTATTTCTTGTCATGCCACGTCACTTTGACGCCCATCAGTCAACCTCCATCAGCGTTAAGGTGTAATACTGTATCTTGTCCAGGGAACGCCGCTTCGCATCCACACCCGTGATGTCGTATACCTGATTGAGGCCGGGGATGGAAATACGGTTCTTTTCCTTCAGTTCCGCCACATTATCCTTCCCGATTGCCCAGGGATCAACGCGGAGCTTCTTTGTCTTGATTGCCACTTCCCTGGTGAATAGGGAGAATTCATTAGCCGTCAAATCCCTGAGACTTCCATCGAATTGAACCAAATCCTCCCACGTGGCTGCAACTCCAGCGCCAGTGGGAAGGCTCTCGCTGACCTTCTGAAGCCTGCATATAGTCCGAGAGCCTCTCACAGCAACACATCCATATACTTCTCCAGCGTCTTCTTGATCCCCGCTGGGATTTCATCAGTATAAGTGGCGAACCCGGTGATCGTTTTCACTCCATCTGCAGATTCCTGATGCTTGTCGTATATCATCTTAACCAGGCGCAACACTGCCACTTTAAGATCACCAGGCATGGTGGAGAATCCGCCGGTATACGAGACCATGACGTTAAGATACCCAGAAGGCCAGCCACTGGGCAGATACATCATGCCGGTGGCTTCGTTCACGTCCACGAACGTCAAAGGATCCGGAGCGAATAAGTCTTCATAGGGTGGATTTCCATTATCCTCTATGTCGGCAACCACAAGCCCTTTGACCTCGACCAGTTCTGTGGAAAGCAGATCCTCGTAACGATTATCCTGAGCCGTGGCATCCCATCCGCTGCCCAGGGCGTCGATAGCTGTTATCAGTTCGCCTATGGTGTCATAGCTGGCGTTTGTCAGATCAAGCGGCTCCGTGCCAGCATTTGCGCCGCCAGTGACCACCAGGCGCATTTCCTGGTCAACCACGTCAATGCTGACCGTCGCCCTAGTCAGGTCTGAAGATGTGTTCCTGATTTGCATCACTGACCGCTTTGACGCAGCCACGGACGCAAGAACGGTGATAGGCCAATTCCTCAGCCGCAGGTATCGTGAGCCGTTTCCTGAGTATAGCTGATTCACATACGAGGCTTCGGCGAAGTCTTCTCTGGCCTCGTTTATAACGTCCTCCTCCACTCCGTCTCGAATCGTCGCCACCAGGTCAGAAGGGTCGGCTGGGACGGCAGTATCGCTGGTTATGGTCTGAGCTGCTGCCGCATCCGCCGTGAATCCCAGAGTGAACCCGGCATCTGAGCCGGTATGCGTATAAGCGATAGTCTTCCCGGCGGTAGCATCCAGAGTGAACTTGAGCGTGGATGTGGAATACGTCACCACAAAAGTGATTGTCCCGGTTCCCGTTAGCGTGTCGCTCGCGTTCATGGCTGTTTCCAGAGCCGTAGCCAGAGCCGCCCCTTCATACGTGCCATCGGGAATATCTATACTTACTGGCCCGCCCTCGTCGCTAGTCAGGACCATAACGTCATTACTGGCATTGATCTCAAAGATTCCCTTGCTGTCTACGTCCAGAAATGCCAAGCATTCCGCTAATGTAGTTACTGCCATATCACATCACCATTGTTCATCCGTGCTAAAACCATCTATCATTACCTCTATATCGAAATGGATAAGCTTGCATCTGCCGCGTAAGTATCTAAAATATTGTTAAACCTAATTAAAATCAAACTCAAATCCGACGACCCGGATATTCGCCGTATCCGACTGGAAATCTATTGCAACGTAATCACCAGCAGCCACGCCAGTCAATACCCCAGCTACGCTAAGCTCAGTTAAATTATTTAACGTTACCGCCAGCGTCTCATCTAACGCCGACCTATCATCATTATCATGAGCCTCACCGTTGGCGGCAACACTAACTAATACATCCCATTGAATGGTCTCTGACGCATCAGGAATAACCACCACAGTAGCAGCATCCAAAGTTTCAAAATCCTCAGGCACCTGAAATGCAAAATGTACACTTTGGGAAGTGCCTATCTGCACTACATCCCAATTCCCAACCGTTCCTGTAGGGTCTTCCAGCGGCGCAACATAAGTATGCTCAATTCCAGTAGCGCCTGTTAATACCGTATGCTCGTTACCTGCGCCATCCTGAAAGTAAATTTCATCATCACTTTTAGTATATATTTGACCATGATTAACGATAGCTGTTGGCGTAGTTGTCTCAGGCAATAGAAACCGACTATTGACGATTCCTATATCGGCATATACTACAAGAACAAAGACAAATATTAGAGCTATTATATATCTAAGATATTTCACGTAAGTCACCTATTGCGCCCACGCTGGGGTATCAACATCCCACTTGACGCAGGCCGTTTGCACTTTCGGCTTGATAAAGTTAATAAACTGCGTTTTTTCTGCGGGGGAAAGCTCGACAGCGTCCTGCATGGCTTTAGTCTCGCCGTCAGCATTTGAAAGGATAGCATACAAGGTCAGCGTTAATTCAGTGCCGCCCTCGTCCTGCTTGACTTGACGGAATTGGATAGACTTGAATTCCACTTGATCCAGAGTCACGGTGTACGCCTCGACCGTCCTGAACGCGACAAAGAGCAAGATCACTGCTATGAGCATGGCAAGGATTGAATTGAGTTTTTCCATAATGTACTCCTGTCAGTTAGACATGTTCATGTATTGCACGGTGCAGCCCCACTCCCAGGTCTCTGCCGCAATGCCCGTGACAGAGACCCTTATATCGTTCGTGTCCACCGTGAAGGTAGCGTCTAGCGCCCCGTTACTCTCATTGCTATGTAGGCTTGTGACGCCGCCCTGCAACGTCGCTCCGCCTGCTCCAGTCCTGAAAACCGTCGCCACTATATGGTATGATGCCCTATCGGTTCCGTCTGACTGCACGCCTACTATGTAAGCCTCGAAGTGGTAGGTGTTTTCGTCCAGCAACGTGACGTTATCCAGTGTCGTTTGAGCGTTGGCGGGAGTCTGAACTTCTGCCGGGTCTCTGAAAACATATCCATCATGCTTGGTTCCGTCGCCGATAGTCAACGCGCCGGCAGGAGTGGCATTTTTCACTCCAATGCTGCTGCTGGCTCCGTCGCCTACTATGTAAAATTCTCCATTAGCTAGCAGGAGATTAGCACCCACTCCAAAGAATTGCGTGCTATTCGAGACTCCGATTACTCCCGTGGTATCATTATCCGATAACGACCAGGCGTTCAAGTCGTCTGAACTCAAGGAGGCAATAGACCTCTCTTTTGTCCCGCCGTCAACAGTTATCACGGAACCCGTAATGGGGCTGACTGTTCCAAAGCCCACCGTTTCATTTGTTGAGTCAATGTAAATAATAGGCGCGCCGCCATCGGCATCCATAAACTGGTACGCATCGACAGCATCGGTAAGAACCTGGGCAACAAAACCGCCATCCTTATTCCACGTAAAGAACGGGGTTGTCCCTTTGACAATTCCCTTGCCTACCTGGAAAGTGTCATCGTCGTCTCCGCCCGCGTCTTCGGTAATGCCCATCCAGAACTCTGTATCAGTTGCCGTGGCTGGATCGAAGACGATAGCGGGATCGGCCAGATTCAGCGTGAAGGCGGCCTCAAAAGTCACCGCATCTGTGGCCGTCAGCGTGGTCACTATAGCGGGAACGTCGTTCACCTGGACAAGTACAGCATGTGCAAATCCAGCCACAAAACATAGGAGCAGGAATGCAGGTATCAATATCTTTTTCATAATGCACCGCCTTTGCTATCTCTCACCGCCGCCTCTATCATAGCCCCCATCATGGCGTCAATGTCCGCTTTGTTCCTCGTCATGAACTTGGCCACGGCATCGGGCGTCATGGATTTCAAAAGCTCCATAGCGGACGCCTTTAATTCCTCCCTGTGCGTCGGCGATAACTTACCGTTAGGCGAGGCGGCCTTCAAGGTATCACCTCGCTCCTGCGCTACAGCCCTGACTGCCGCTTCAGCAAAAGTCGCCAACAGTTCGCCATACTCCCGGAGACGACCATCCTTTATCCTCGCGAGCAGATAGCGGATGCCTGCGACTATTATGGCAGCCGTGATAATTCCAAGTCCAGCCAGTATCTGTTCCAGTATGCTTGAGATCATGATGTCCATGATAGCCTCCTACACGTTGACGCTTCTGCTCTTTTCGCGCCATTGCGTTCCGTTGTAATACAGTGTCATGGTCACGCCGTCCTGAGATGGGCCAAAGTCATTGGTGGGACTCGTTACCCCGCCCTGCATCCGTATGTTTGCGCTGGCCTCAATCGTGGTATTTGCGTCGCCAAAATCAATGGTGATCTCGTGACCGCCAGAGGCTGGATCCTCGAAATCCGTTATGGTTGTTGGGTTGGTGTTGGCTGTCTTGAAATAATCCCCGCCAGCGATTGACGGCGTTGTATCCCCGTCAGTAAACGTGGCGAAGACCTTAGCCCCGCTGCCTGGGAGACTCGCCGGAGCGAATAACACCCAGGCCGAGGCGTTCCAAATATAGGTCAGTTTGGTATCCGTCTCGTAAAACTTGGAGCCAGCCTTGACGCCTGCGGTTGACATGGCGGCGCGTTCGGCTGCCGATCCTACATAATTCTGCGTATCAGTTATCAACGTCGCTGCCATAGTTCACCTCACAAAGCGTTCCACGATGTCCCGTTCCAGATATACTCCGTCGAGGTATCGGTCTCGTAAAAGATCGATCCCGCTTTGACGGCAGTGGTGACCAAAGCGGCTTTATCCGCCGCCGTCCCAATATATCGCTGTATGTTGCCTGTCAGTATTGCAGTCACTCCATACTCCTGTGTGGGAACCGCCCCGACTGTTCGGGAATGCGTCTCGTAATTGGTGGTATCGCCGCCAACGAGATCAAGATCTCGACCTGCGTCACTCTGGGCATTATCTACACGCGTAACGCCAGGAGCGTCATTGAGCCGCCATTGCCCGATAATGTTTGGCGCCCCCGACAAAACTTGGTCGTAATTCGCTGCGGAAATCGCTATTTCTGACGGCGTTCTAATATCATCAAATAATGCAACATTGAAAACGCCGCCGTCAAGATTCTGGGCCTGCACGGGCGATCCAATAATAAAAGGGTCAGAGCCGTTATTGATTGACGAGGGCAAGGCCGCGCCATTGTCCGCCTTTACCTCGCCGTCAACGTAGAAGATCGCAGAGCCTCCTGACGCGTCATACGTCACGGCGATATGCGCCCACGTGTTAGCAAGCACCACTGCCGCGGAGGTTTTGCGCGCCAGCAAGGCGGTTCCATCTCCCGACATTGTCAGAATTAACTTGCCAGCATCAACCCTGAACAAATATGCATACTGACCGGCGTTGGAGAGCTTGCGAACTACATCGTTTTTATCAGGCAAGCTAACTGTCGCTATCTTCACCCATGCCTGTATCGTCATGTCTCCAACGATTGAGGATTCAGGGAAATCAGCGTCCGCACGTCTAAAATGCGTGGTCGATCCATTGAGCGTAGCGAATACGCCCGTCGTCATTGTCGCCGACATATATTCCCCCTCGCCGTCCCTACATATCGCTGGATGTCGGTCATCAGGATAGCTGCCATTATATCACTCCTGAGCGGCTTTACGCAGCGGCTGCTATAGTAGCCCCGGCAGTTATACGCCTGAACGTCATGGTGACATCAACAGTTCCGCCGCCAGAGCCGACAGCGTCATCTCCGTTGAGGTATATCTTCTTGGCCGTCTCCAGCTTCAGCGGCAAGAAGTTTGCATCTGCCATACTGTTGCTGACGGTCGCATTAGCTCCCAGGCTAGCTACAGCCTCTCCCCATATAACGACAGTATCTCCGGTCAAGCCTTTTGCGTTATCGGTAACAACCTGAACGGTGGTTGGCCCTACCACTCCTGTTCCATCTGTCTGCATCCCGATACTTTCCAGAAGCAGTTCACCGGAAGCGGCCCCTGTCAAGGGCGCAGTCAGGCCAGAAGACGAATCTTGAGGTATATCGCTGGAAGTGATGGTTTTGGTGATTACTAAAGCGGTTCCTGGAGCGCCTGGAAGAGTTGTACCCGTATCCACCAGAATAGCGGCTACATCATCGTCAATGCCGCCGGCTATGGCGCCATCAACGGGGATGCCCTCTTCGTCGTTATTGCCATCCACATCACACCACTTGTTGTCAAACCTGGAACAGGCTGCCGCATCAATTGTCGTGGCCTGGGTGTCCGTCTCGCATTTGTTGTCGGCAACCATGCCGGTCACGGCCGTGCCGCTAATCTGGATCACATGCTGTCCTGATTGCAGGTTTGATAATTCGTTGCCTACAATCCTGATGTTGCCACAGGCATTGCCAGCAGCAGGAATCTCGACACATGCCTCATCGAAATCTCCATATATCTCATTGCCTTCAATAGCAATGTTGTCGTGATCTTTCGCGATTTCGATAGCCTGATTATAGTTTCCAGCAGTGGGAGCGTAGAACTTGTTTTTGACTATCTTCAGCCCATCTGAATCACCATCGGTGGTGTCGGCAGTGATGAATGATAGCCCCGTTGCGGAGCCTTCAAGGAATTCATTCTCCATGATGGTCACGTCATCGGCGGCTACATCTATAGATTCAGGTTGATTGGCGATATTGCAGACAAATCTCAAGCCTCTAAAGATTCGATTTCCGCCAGTCACGGTCAATGCGGCAACCGCATTCGTTGCAGAGGTAAACGTGGGTCTAAGCGTTCCCCATGACAGGCCCAATACCAGGATCCCGGCTTTTGCCAGAGCTATGGCGGCGATCAACTCTTCGGCATGACCTGGGCGAATGATTATTACGTCGCCTTGATTTGCAGTCGCCAGAGCTTCCGCTGCCGCCCACGTAGAGCATGGAGCCACGTTAGATCCTACATTATCATCGGCCTTAGCGTCGCCGGAATCTACCCAGATGAAATCGCCGTTATAGATTGTCTTGTCCACGATTATCGCTGGACGCCCTGCTATATTTCTCCAATGGAATTGAGTCTCTCTTCCTGTTGGCATTTGCATTCTCCTGTTCAGGATTTGAACCTGTGTGAAGGATTGTTATTTGTTATTAGGCGCAGTGGTTGCTTTAGCTTTGGGCGCGCCCTTCGCCTTCTTTTCCTTTCTATCGACTGGCTTGGCGCGTCCAGAATCTATCAACCTTCGCGCCTCGCCCTCTACGAGATTGAGTATCGTTCCAGGGCCTCTGCCTTTGCCGTAATAGTAGTTTCTCTCTTTGCCGTCCTTATCCTTGATGGAGGTTATCTCCACCTCGATAGACGTGACACCATTTCTGTGTTCCTGTACCTGGGTTCCCATGATTTCCTCCCATAATGGGACAGGCGACAGGCGGGAGGGTTCTGGAAAACCCCGCCCGCCGCCGTCCATCAGTTTATCCGTTGAGCGCGCTGGACATGTAATCTCCGCCACCACGCATCAGAACAGCGGAGACCAAATCTCCTCCCTGGTTAGTCGTACAGTCTACCCCGACAAAATACTTGTCAGGATCGCCGTCCGTCAGATCGTTTACATTGAAAGAGATCCCGCCAGATTGGTCAAGCAAGCTCGTGGCTCCTGTTAGCGTCTTGGTCTTGCCTGAAACGTCCGCCTTTCCTGTAGCAGACACGTCACTAGCCTGTGTCAGCTCAAAGAGTGCGGTCTTCGTGTCGGTCAGGAGGGCGGTACAGATAATTATACCCCACTCAAAGCCCTCCATCGACGCGTACCGCCCGGAAATGGTATTAACCTCGCCTGCGCTGGGATCCTGAACTGAAAGCAGCGGGACTATATCATAATACCCGCCCATATCTCTCATAGACATTTTATCACCTCGTCGTTAGTTGTTTACGTCAAGCCTGATTACCCAGGCGGTTCTATCTTGCCTCCAGTTTCACTACAGGGCCGCGTGTAGCCGTTCCATTCACCGGCGTATGGAATGTCCGCCAGCCGACCTTCGCGTCCATGTAGTGCATGATCCTCAACACGTTCTGACCTGTGTCGAACTGGAAATGGAGAGAGCTGTCAATCTGCGCCTCACTTGCCTGTCCCGTAGGTACAGTCATGAGCATCTCTCCAGGCATTAGAGCCATGATGTCGCCGGCGTCGCCGATAGCGGAGAAATGATCGCTCTCAATGAATGGCTTGCCCTTGAAGGCCTGCTCCATCGTGACGATAGAACCACCAGCGCCCACTACGAAAGCAAGGCTGTCAAGCTCTGGGCCACATTCAGGATTGAAACCCCAGATCATATCATTTTTCATGAACACACGGGAATACATTTTGCTTAGATTTTCCCGCTCGATAGTATCTGCGGCCTGCCCTGGCTCCGCATCCTGAGTAATGATACAGGCGGAATTTATGAAGCCACGTGGTTCCGCCGCTCCCGTTCCGCCAATCAGCTTGGAATCGATATACCAGCCCAATGCCCGCCCTAGCATCTGCCTCACCATAGGCTCGATGGTGATGGCGGAGAACTTCATCATCGGATCAGAGATGGGCAACAAGGCGGCGTGCAATCCCATAGACCATTCCATCAACTCAAATTTAGGTCTGACGGCCTGCATGGTCTCGTTCTCGCCTTCCTTGTAGAACGTGATCCCGCCGAAGGTCGTTCCGCCAGATTGGTCATATCCACCGAAGGCGGGTATCTTGAGGGACTGAGCTCCGATAGGCAGAATCATTATCCGGCTGATCAGATCCGACACTTCAACGGCGCGTTCCCATACCTGCGTCCTGAATGCTTCGGGAGCCAGGTATCCACCATATTCGCTGGTATCGATTTCGACCCCGTCAAGAGCGGCCTTTTCGGTTTCGTAGGCCATGATCCCCGCCAATCGGATGTCTTTGTCTCCGACCCGCAGAGCGTCTTTGATGACGGAGTCGAGGAATTCCGCGCCGCCCTTATACCCGCACCAGGGATCTCCGTTTTCGCCAAAGGCTCCCGCCGCGTCATTGCTTTTCGGCTTCATCAGTTCCTTGACCTGATCCTCAAGCTCGCCGATTTGCTTCTCAACGGTTTTGCGGTACTCCTCATCCGGCTTGCCAAACCTGCCTTCGATGTCGGCCATTATCGCAGTTTTCATAGTCGCGATCTCGTTCAGGAACTGAGTTTTTATAGCGTCCATTTCTGCTTGTGTCACTGCCATGGTATACACCTCGATTAGTGTTGATAGTTAATATTCAATTCTCCACTATCCCCAGAATCGAGACCCTAAAGCATCCCCCATCGCGTGAGCGATCTAACGCTTCCCCCGGCCTGTCTTCCTAATAGCTTACTTTGCGTCCCACATTTCCGCTATACTAAGCGGCTTAAAGTCCTCGGTCTCTATTGATTTTCCCCACAAATCCTCCATGTTTAAAGGAGTGGTTACGTCGAGTTCTTTCGTTTTTAGCATGTCAACCAGGGCCTCCAGATCGCTAACCCGCTTCATCAGGGCAACCATCTGATCATCATCCTGCGGCTCCCCTTCAGCTTTAAACGACACAAGCGCCTTTGCTTCATCACTGGATATGATCCCACTCTTGACCGCTATCTGAAGGGCGTCTGGATTGGAGCCTATATAAACGTCGCTGTATTCCCATAGCTCCCACTTGGTATAGAATCTGTGGGGCTTCTCGAATTCGTCTGGAGTCGCCTTGATCCCTTCGGCGCGCAACATGTCTTTCGCTCGCTTCGCCCAGTCCTTGTATACCTCATCATAGCCTGTCTGGTCTTTCCTTACGCTTGCTACAGACCTGAAACCTACTGACTGCCCTATGGGATGCTCCGCCAGTCTATAGCGATACACATCATTGCCCAGATCTGACATCTCAATCAGATACTGGGTCTTAGCTACGACGCGATATGGTATCCCTTTTGGAGGATCTACGTTGACCCACATATTGGTTGCGTGGGGAATCTCTCCCCGCCAGTAGTCATGTTGCCAGAGAACGATCCCTGAGTAGTTGCTTACGTCCATGCCTTCAGGGAGCAAGACCTCGTCGTCCCTGTCTTTGCGAAGAGTGGAGATCACGCCTATAGCGGCAGTCTCGTCTTCATCGAAGCGAAGCAAGCGCGCCGGCAGTTCCTTTCTAATCAGTTCTGTTTCAGGGGGTAGGCTGCCGAAAGTTTTCGTGAACGTATCAGGAGCCTTGCCTGTGAAGCGCGGGTCTTTCTCGAATGAGTCTAGTATCTGCTGTATGGTCAATATCATGATAGGCTCCTATGGCTCATATTGGGGTATCAGGGAATCTATACGTGTAAATCTAACTGCTGGCAATATAGGCAAGACATCGCCTTCGGGAACTTCCGCGAATTCCTCGCTCTCATAAATCAGGTTGAATCTGCGAACAGTATAATCATACTCGCAACGCAACATCCGGGCATCTGGTGGCAAGGTGTGTTCTACCCCGAGATGGATTTCTCCATTTTCGGGCTGTTTGACAAACATCATCTCCAGCGCGCTTTCAGGAATCTGTAATATCGCTTGCCTCATAATATCTCCTTTATAACGTCACCACCGGCGACAACGTACACCGTCAATGAACGTGCAGTGGTGGATGAAATATGTCCTCATAGTCAAGCTTCAGGAACTGGTTCGGAAAATCAGCGTTGGGCAACACTTCCCCTTGCTGAAAGAACACCATACCCACGACAACCCTACGCCCCTTCATTGGTTCGCAATACGGACACAGTCGCAAGTCCCTGGATACGATCCATTCCTTCTCCGACACAACTCCTGACTGAAGGTATGACTGTTCTGCCCCAAAGTTTGCCGCCCGGATGACTTCGCTCCTGGCTATCTGTTCCGCCTGGTGCTTGTTCTTGAACTGGAATAGCGTATTGATTCTCGCCGAAAGCTCCCTGACGCCCTCGCCGGCAGATATAGATTCAGTGAATATAGCCTGCAATGCCTTCTGAGTGCCCTTGTTCGTATCGAAGGAAAACTTAAAGCTCCGCTGGTTTATGAACGCCAGCACCCTGGGATTCTCAACGTCGAAGTCCACGCCGATCAGCAGCTTCCTCATTTCCAGGTCGCCCTTGTCGCCGATCACCTCAGGGAGAAATAGCTGTCCGTACTCCTCAAGAATCAAGAGCCACTTTTGCTGATCCAGCCACTCCGACGGGCCTTTGGTGAATGCAGCTTTCCCCGCCGAAATACTGGAGATAACTTCCCGATGTTGCGCCCGAAAGAAGCCCTGCATCTTGCGCTCTACTGCATTCCTGCGCGGTCGCGTCCATCGCTCGAACTGTTGCCAGAGAGCGGCTTTAGCCACGACTATGAGCTTTTCCTCTGCGTATTCAATTAGGGCTGCACTTGCTGGCATCGGTTACTCGCCTCTGGTCGTATCTTTCCATTGAACGTCCGAACTCTACCATCCACTCGCTATGCTTTCTCTCGCGTTCCATCATGTCTTCCCAGTTCCGCTCACCCTTCCGCCACACATACCGAATAAATAATATCATTCCAACTATAAATATTCCGAGAAATACAAAATCGCCCATCAATCCCTCCCCGCGTCTATCGCCCAGTAGCAGATCGGCCTCCGGGTCGGCGGAGGAGGAGGCCAGGGGTGAGGGCGGCGCGCTTTCACCTCAATGAACGGAGACATCCTCGACAACTCGCTTGACGCTACCTTGTTGACCAACTCGCCAAACCGTGCCCCATCGAAGGGGTATACCGGAATCCTGATGCGCCGCGAAGGGCTACGATTCCAAGTAGGTATTTGCGCCAGCGCAGCCGCCCTGAATTCAGGCGGAACCAAGCCCTCCTTCAAATTGCCCTTGCTGTCCAGGAATGGACTCTTTTCACCAGGCTTCGGCTCTGGCAATTCGATTCCGCCCCGCAATTTCCCGAACAATCTTCTCCAAATCTTCTTAATCATGATCTTGCCCCTTTGGTTAATGCTCTCCGCAGTTCCCGCTTCTCATGCTATCCACAGCTTTGTCCACGGCCCTGTCGATAGCGTTCTCAGCCATAGCCTCTGAACCTTCGCCACTGGCTCTCACCGGCCCAAGCTCGTCAGCTTCAGGCGATGGATGCGGCTCTATTCCCTGATTCTGCCGCCCGTCGTTCGGCGTCCAAATCCCCGTCGTCCTGTTCGTCCTGAGCTGGAGAATCTTTATACGCTCGTCTTCCTTCACTGGATTATCAAACATGTAGAACGCCCCGGTATCAGCCAGAGAAGGGAAGAGCGGTATCAAGCTCTCGGTCATCTCTTCGGCAATCATGGTCAGATTTGGAAGTATCGTGTCTCGCTGGAACTCAATGTCCCCCACGCCCTGGGCTGCCCTGTTGCTGGACTCCTGTGTAAGCTTCGATATGGGAACGCCGTAGATGTTCGCTATGAACTCCCTGAGCATCTTAGATCCTTCGATGTACCCCATCTCCTCAAGCGTCTGGGCGATCTTCTCAATCTCCCACTCACCCTCGGTGAATCCCACCTTGCCGCGCCCGCTCAGCGAACCATAGAGATCCTGAAACGCCTTCTTAAAATCATCAAACTTTTGTTGTCCCATGCGCTTAACTCTGACCAGGAATGGCGGAATGCCTCCATTCTTCATCGTGGCATTCTGTATGCTGGATACTGCGACCTCGCCGGAGATCCACTGAGACCCCGCCGCAACCGGAGAATATCCCGTTGAAATAGAAAAAGGATTGGGATACCAGAAATGCGCCATGTCCTCCAGCTTGATGTTTATCCACCCCCCACTCTCGTCTTTCGTCCTGTATCCTGTAGTCATGTTGTTTTTAGTCACAGGCTCCGTAGTTACAGGCGACAGAAAGTTAATCTGCGCCGGGAACGCGTCAGCTTCATTGGGTATCAACCTCCAGTACGTGTTTCCATTCAATCCCAGGTTGACCATAGTCATGTCAAACAATTGATGTCTGGACATAGCCCCGTTCGCTCGCTTCAGCACGTCCAGGGCTGGGCTGTCCGTCACCTCTTCCACTTCGTCCGCTGACTCCATAGTCGCTTTACAAAATGCCAGAGTGGACAGGAACTTTTTCGTTTCATCGCTCACGGGGATCCGCTTTGACTTCCTGATGCTCTCGCCGCCATCAGGGATGAATATGTGCAACGGGGCGGCGGCAATTGCTGGAGCTATCTTCCTGATACACGAATAGGGCGTGCCTCTGTATTGCTTCCGTTGCGCTGTCCAGTTGTCCCAGGCAATCTGCCCCGCGTCCATTGCTTGCCCGAACATGGCCAGGAAAGCCTCGAATCCAGGAGCCTTATCAAAGCTCTGCGATGCCGCCTTGCCTGCTATCCTGCTAGCTATCTTCAGTCTCAAGCTCATACATGCCCCAATACTCGTGGTATCATGTCCATTTCGCTAAAATATGTATACAGGCCATAGCGTTCAGCATCCGGCCCATCATCTCTCACCTTGATCGGCTGGAAGTCAAACACGTTCCCATTCCTGTCTTCCTTCAGCTTGTAAGCCTTCCGCTGCTTCAGATATTCAAGACTCCCAGCGTGGATGTTTGGAGTCTTGGTTTTCACCAGGGAGATCCCCGCCTTCACATCGTTATCAGCTTTGTCTATATTGAACCCGCCATCATAGAGCAGGCTAATCAGATCCGGCCTTGATGGATCGGCATACATGAAAGCGTTCTTGTCAACGCCCAGCTCCTCGAAGCGTTCCACCATGCTATCGATAGGGACTCTGGATTCAAATAACAGAGACCGCTCATAGATCTCGTCTTCAATCATGCCGATTTCCAGCAGGACCATGGGATGGGCGTCGCCAAAGTCCAGCCCGTAGATCACCTCGTCGAATTCAGTCGGCCAGTCTTCACTCCCAATCTCTCTATAATGGGGATAAATCAAGTTCTTGAGCGTTCCCCACAATCCAGCGGCGTAGATATTATGCAGGTTCTCGTCCTGGTCTTTGAGGGATTCAAGCTCCGCTTCGTAATCTGGATCGTTGAGGAATTCGTTGTCCTTATACGTGGAGTGCATGACCGTTGCTGTGGGATCATTCGCTTTGGGCTGGCCGCCCTCAAAGAACCGGTCGTTGAGGAATGAGTTCTGATCGATAGGATTGAACGACAGAACTATCTGCTTCTTGGTCTGTTTCTTCCCGCGCATACGGAGGTTGAGTTGAGTTATATCCATAGGATAGGCTTCGGTCGCCTCCTCGTACCATGCGCTGGTGAGGTTCTCGAACGACTTGATCTTCTCCGGATCGTCCATGCCCGTGCATCGGATTTTAGATCCCCCCATCCAGTTAAACTCCATCGTTGAATGCTTGATGCTCACCAGGTGATCGAGTTTCCATTCGTTGATGTAGTGAAGGAATAATGCAAAGACTGAGTGCCTCACAGATGGGCTGGTATTTCTCAGAGCGAGGATGTTATGCTTGATCCCCCTGGACATGGCCGCCAGAATCCTGATGATGAACATCTGGGCGATAAAGTGAGACTTCCCCGATCCCGCTCCGCCCACCAGAACCAGGAACCTGGTCATGGCCAAGAGTAGCGGATAGAACTTCTTGTTGATCAGGTGCTTGACTTGTCTCAAGTCCCAATCTAATGTGTATGAATCAGATGATGCTGTCAATGTTCAGGTCCTCTGGGAGTGCCAGCTTGATATTCATATCAGTTCGGCTGGTCAGATCTATTTCCTCTTTGGGCTTATGTCCAGTCCTGTCCAGGATGTCCTTTGCCGCCCTGATCTGGGCGTTCACGTCATCACTGTCAAGGGCTTCTCCAAGCACCTGCGCTGCCCTGTTTTGTTTTCTCATGAGGGTGAGACTGGCTGCTCTCTTCTCTAATTCCCCATACTCTTCCACCGCCGCTATAATGTTGGCGTTTGTTGACAGGAGGCGGGATGCCATAGTCCGCGCCCATTCCGACTTACAGCCATACGCGTCCTCATAAGCGGCGCCGGCAGACATGCTTTTCTCAAGATAGTTCTTCAGGAATTTCTTTCGTTGGGGGTTGAGTGGTTTCGATGGGAGGTCGGACAACCGGAGCGAGTCACTTTCAAGCTCCGTCGCTGGCAGCTTTTCTGTGGTGACATCTGACATGAGACCTCCCGTGATGAGAGGGTCAGGAGGGCGAGGCTATATGCGGCTATGGGAGATAAGAGCCGCCCTCCCGACAAGAGACGAATCATATTAGTATTTAAATCATACCATCACTGTCAAGAGTTGTCAAGCCAAAAAAAGGGGCGGAAACGATCCGCCCAAGCAAGGTATAGGTATTTTTATGATCTTGTTATATCACATTTACGCTGACGGAGCAAGACCAGTATAATATTCATAACCATCAACCGCTATTCCGTATAGCGTCACAATACATGTCGATGCGGGGGCACGCTGTATCATGTTGTTAGATACAAATATTGGCAGACAGAGGCCTGTAGCGGCTCTGCCTTTAGTTGCGCATACCCAAATTTTGAATCGGTCCTCGAACATATCTGCATCCTTATCGACAGATACAGATAGAATATCAACATCGCCCTTCATCAACCGCATTTCCCCCGTCACATACTTGGCAAATTCTGCTTTATTGGTGCGCCAGTCCATCGCATCCTCCAGTCATAGATCGTCAACGCCGCATAGATATATCTCGCTTCAGAACGCCCTGTTGCCGCAAATTGTGAGTCAAAAGTAAATACAATTCCATCCGCTCAGGTCCATTCCCAATTAGAAACATCACCCAGATAAGCAAGGACGGAATGCCATAGACAAGGCATGCCAGTATTCCCAGAACTCCCAGCAAATGTTCATACCATGCCATAATATACACCTCAATCTCTGTTAGCCCCATGCGTTTTAGGTACCACCATACATCTGCAGATGATATTGACATGCTTGGGAACGAGTGTTTCAGGGAAGAGCTTATGTATAAGCGCCATCGCTCGTGGATCCTCCATTGACGCTCTCAACAACACCCTGGCCAGTTGCTCCCTGTTCTCCCACAGCAGCCTCAATTTATCCCATGATTTGCGATTCCGCCATAACCATTTGATCATCTCAACCACCTCAATTCGTGCCAGGCCAGAACGAATGACCCCAGCGCATAAAATACGTCACTAGCCTGGCAATTGTCAGCTTGACGCATTGCTCGCACATCCCGCGTTCTTTCAGGTAGTCAGCGAAGTCCGAGAAGATGCTTTTTTCTCCGTGAATGATCATCACTTTAGAACCCAACATTTTCCCTCCTCCATTCAAGAAAGCCTTCCAGATGCGGAATGAACCACTTTGAATGCGGCAACATATATCCCTGGAACATATTCACTTTGCCCTGGATGTGCAGGTGACATCTCTGGCACAGGGCGGCGAGGTTCCAGTCTTCACAGAGCGATTTCATGGGGACCAGGTGGTGAACTGTGAGGCAGTATCCCGATTCTGGATCATGGGTATGTCCACGCCGCTCGCATTGCCAGCCAGCTTTATCCTTGATCCGCTTTGCGATCTCAGGCCAGTCGCTGGGATATTCGCCTTCCATCATCTTTCTCGCCATATCCCCGCCATGATTTTCCACAGCTTTGTCGATTTGATTTGCAGCCTCTCTCAGATCATCCAGCATGTCATCTTTCCAAACCACTTCAATCATTCCAACACACCCCACATACGTTAAGTGTTTCTCAATCAACGATCTTTAGGGCAAAAAGCGCCCGCCCTTCCAACGCCTCCCCGTTCAGCAGGTCGTGCATTTCGTCCTTGCACAGCTTGAGTTCGCCCGTGATTATCTTCCCTGAATACATGCCATTATCGAATGCACTCAATTCCAGCCTGGGAGTCTGCGTCCAGTCTTCGTCTTCTCCGGGCTTCTTCACCCGCCTCAGTTCTCCATCCGCCTTCTCGTATCCCAAAAACACCAGCGTGCATTTGCTTTTCATTTTCATTCACCTCTCCATTTCGCAGCTACATCCAGATCCAGGCGTTGCCACAAATGCTCTACATTCAGCGTTAAGCCTCTCTTGCGTCACATTGAACCTCTGCGCCATCTGGACGGCTTCTCTGCCGTCCTCTAAAACATTGTCGGCAGACTCGCTTGTATCCCGGAAAACGACAATGAGCAGACAAACGAGAAGGAGAATGGCGCAGAGTACCGCCAGTAAAGTTATCACCATATTTTCAGACATTCATCCCTCCATTAGCAGAGTGCGTCATACAGCTTCATGCTTTCATTATTCCGGCAAACCTGTAGTCGATGCACGGCCTCGTAGAACAGATCGAAAATATGCCCCATTTCCCCATTGGAGCTACTGTTTAATATCTCTTCAGGCATAGGAACAGCCCCGTTTACCCAGCGATAACCGGCCTTTATAATCGTCTCAGCCATAACCTCCCATGTTGTGCCGCCTTCGCAAAGTTGGTCCCAGAGCGTGCCGGCTACATAGGCCTGGATTTCATTATTGCATTGTTCAATGTGTTCCTCGATAGTTTCCATATCAACTCTCCAGATACTCAGGAGGACGTCCTCTGTCTACATCCAGCGAATCCACCAGAATGAAGACGTCCCCCCGAAGAAATGCTACAACTCCTCGTCAAGACCTGTTTGGTCGAGAGTCTCGCCATCCTTCCTGCTACCCCAGTTCCACGTCACTTGGTTGGTACTGGTCAGACCCACCCTGACAACTACGTTGCCCAGCTTGCCCAGCATCTCCCTCACCGCATCGGCGCGAGGGAGCAAGACATCCCGGACAGGCTTGATCCATTCAGCTTCTGTCTCTGTATTAACTATCTCCCCCTTGCGGCCTTTCAGGAGGATCATTTCGGCGGCAATATCATTGGCCTTCCTTACTTGCCGCGAGTGCTTAAGATTAAGTTCCTCCCACTCTCTGTCAATGCGCTCAATTTCGGCTGCCACATCCACGCCAGTTTTGGCCAGCACTTCCTCTGCCCACGCCCAGGGATCAGGTACTCTCTCCTCGTATGCCACCGAGGGGACTTCTATCAGATAACTATCCGGTTCGCCCGGTTCGACTTCGATCTGTTTAATCTCTATCGGATTGCCAGGCCATGCGTCCTTTTCGTCTTCGCCTCCTACCCATGCAGCTTTGGATATAGAAAAGCTTCCGTTTCGTGTAGTAGCAACAGCATCATGCCTAAAGCCCGGAGATACCCAATCAACAAGCCCGTTTATCTGCATACCGTCCTTCATGCGAACAAATGCGACCTCGTTAGATGCCCGCAACTCAATCAGCTTCTGCCATACAGCCAATCCACTCATTTTGCTTGGGTCTCTATCCTCCTCGTTGCATTTCTGCACTTCGACTTCCATCGCTTCCATTTTTTCTTGAAACTGCCTTTCAATGTCATTTCCCATAATACTTAACCTCCGTGCAGTGCTTTGGTTATCCTACCGGTCGTAGGAATACTCCATCGCCGTTTGTATTTTTTCCAGCCTCTCTCGCAATTCCCTATTTTCACTTTCAAGCTCTGCGATTTCCTCCACTTGGTATAGCAACGTTGCGGATGCAGTCTCCGGCGGCGCGCCATGCCTTAATTCGTTTTCATGTTTATACTCGTAATAGCTGGGTAAGGGCTTCTCGGCTATTGCCGGGAGTACCCTCGTTCCCTGTATAATATATTCTCCAGGCCAATCAAGCTCTAGCGGCCTACTTATAACGCTCCCGGATCCGCGCAATTCACGCCCCGCACCCGGAAGTGATACCTTCACATGCTGCCCTTTTTCGATCTCTGTAGGCTCCGAGATCTGCGCCACGAGTCGCCACTTGCCTGTATCCGAACCATCGACAAAGGCTTCAGTCTCTAATTCCCAGGTCTGCAAACTGTACTCCGTCCCGTCAATTTCTATTACACCGGTACGTACGCCTTTAATCATTCGCCAACACTCCCTTCTCCGCGCGCCTCCATGATAGCCTCGCGCAGCTTGTCGCTGACCTTCCCCTGGACGTGCGCTGTATTCAGGCAGGCGATAACCATGTCTCTATCATACAGCAGGAACAAACCGCGATAGCCATAAAGTATCTCAGTCTCTATCACGTCCAGTCCCAGGTCATATCGCGGGATGGGATCATTTCGGGGAAGCCACTCGTTGACCACGCGGCCTTCTGACCATTCTGCCCAGAGTTCCCGATGGGATTTGGTTGCGTTTTTGATGTCCCTCATTTCTCCCTCCCGCTATGCCTTACAGCCTTTCCATTTCGCTCTCAGCAGCTCCGCAAAACTACTGCTTTAATTTTCCCCTCTTCACCGTTTCGAGAGAAACCTCCCTCTTAAGTTCTTTATAAGTTATTTAAACCCTTTCTTTTGTGTCGCGGATTTTCCGCTAAGTTGAGGCCTAACTACGCGGATTTTCCGCTAAGACTACGCGGATTTTCCGCTAAGCTGTTCGGCCCGTGGCTAACCATGTGGACAACTCTGTGGATAAGTTTTCAATATCGTCCAGCCTGCCGTCTAAATGCGCTGTTCTATAACGCTCCATAGTCTCGTAACTTATTCCATACTCTTTAATCTGCGTTGCATTGCCTGTCACGGTGACCAGTCCAAGTTCTTCCAGTTCTTCGACAGCAGTTTTAATCGTCTCGTGGTTCTTGATTTTGCACCATTTCCTGAATTGCGAATTCGATATACTGTCTCTCGGCTTCTTCCAGCCCAATGTCTGGCGATAGATTCTCATAAATACAGACTGAGCGGTAGTGGATAACTGGGGAATGATCACATCGAAAGTCAGATGATCGACCATTGTGAATCCGTTTTTATTATCACTTGACCGCATCGCCCCCCCTATCCCACCTTCATCAATTCCCCGGGCTTAACCCCTAGAGTCATTGCCAGCTTGCCCACCGTGAGGGTTTTTGCATTTATGGTATGCCCATTCTCGATAGCGGACAGAGTAGCTGTTGACATTTTCGAGCCGTATGCGACCTCCGCCTGAGTTCGATCACCTCTCAATTTTCTGACTTTCTCTCCGTCAATTGTCCAATCCATAATTTATCATCACCACCTTTCGCTTTATTGTATCAAGTATAATCCGTATTGTCAAACAAAAAACATGACACGCGGTGTATCGCAAGAGGCGTGCCGTGCGAGTATTCCGTCCGCACGTTACACTAGATCCCGTAGCGCATAACGTTTACCGCTTTCCGTTACAAGGTCGCCATTTATTTCAGGCGCCTTTGTAACGCCACCAGCGTTATAATGCTGCATGGTGGTGATAGCTTTGCGCGTAACGATCACCTCTTAGCCTGCCCTTTTCTTATCCTGTACGCTTTCTGGCGACAAGAATTATTGCAATATTTGCTCCCACTACCACGACCGAGAATGCCGGAGCAGCACCGGCATCGACGCCTTTCAGGATATGGAACGCCCAGTAGTTCTGCAACCTCCTTCAATGTCTTATACCGCTCCGCAATGACAGGCCAGGATGGATCGTTGCTGATCTTTGCTAGATCGTCAGCCAGACAGGCGGAGTGCAGCCGCTCCCAAAGTTCCGTCCTGAATTCCCTTATAGTCAACATGATTTTCTCTCATATATTGTCAAGCAAAAAAAACACAGCAAAGCCCGCCCTTCCGCCCGGCCATGCTATTCCCCTTTTCTTACCCGCCGCCATTGTCGATATGTGGGCGGCAAATGCGCTCCATACCTCCTGTATGCTCCGAGGATAAAAGGCCGCACAATAAAATACCTTGTCCTGATAAACCATAAATGAATCCTGCTGGGCGGGTCCCACCCATAATAAGCATGGGTGTCCCAATACGGCTCCCACTGATGATGGTATATCACAATACCCTCCTGTTAGGGCGGCCACCGCGCACCGCCCTGGTTATTACCTACTGACCTGCCTCGTCCCGTTCGTTTTCCTTCGCTATGATACGTTTCATCTCTTCTATGATCTTGGCAGCCTCCAGACCAGAGACCGTCCCGAACCCGCCCCTGTGAGG
>SDBS01000446.1_pt1 | contig 40009 bp, 65 predicted proteins | sample 2277091 | NCBI WGS metagenome assembly SDBS01 (sample SAMN10404972, study PRJNA504765) | marine sediment metagenome | isolation source: marine sediment core GS10_PC15, 163 cmbsf | place: Arctic Ocean: Southern Knipovich Ridge | collected 2010
TAATGACGATCTTCATTTTGAAGAACCATCACGACTATATAGACGAGCGCAGGCTGCGACAACTTCAGGAACGCAACTACGACGACCTGAGCGATAAGGAGGTCGACGATAAGATAACTACCCTTCTGGCTGAGATACAGCAGGAGAATACTAACGGAGAAGTAAAGGCGAGCTAATGGCTATCTATAAAAACCTGCACTTTAATATCCCGCCCTACCCTCGGATATTAAGATTATACCCCTTTGGGTATAAGAGTGCCGCCGACCAATTCCGTAGACGCATGGATAAGCAGGATAGGCTATTGGGCTGGGGCTACTTTCCTCTTACTCAGAACTGGCAGGTATCATACAAAAGCAAATGAGCAAAGAGAAAGTAACTATCGAGAACGTAGTCCGAGGAGAACTGTATGTCTATATCTACGGAGGGATCGCTACTGAATGGCGCGTCCGTGACGTCTACCCCATGACTCGATACGTGGAGATAGTACACCCGAAGTTCGGCATAAGGGAAGTAATAATTACCGACCTATTGCCCTTAACAGCAAAGGATTACTTATATTAGTACTGGAAACGTTCTTTATGGTTTGGCGGTTTTTTTGTGTAGATAGGTGGCGGAATTGGTATACGGCAGTAGATTAGCGGAAGCGCCTCGAAGTCGCTCGAAGCCCGTAAGGGTGGAAAAACTTTAGCTCTGAGGCTTGCGGGTTCGAATCCTGTCCTGTCTACAAGGTCACTTCTCCGTATGGAGATTATACCTGCTCGTGAGAGATACCTAGCGCGGTTGCTTAATCGAAGTCTCTCAACCCTTCGGGGTTTAAGATCCTCATTACGGCGGCGATTAAAGGCGTCGCGTGTTTGCAAGTTCCCCGGGGTGTGGTAGCCTCGGGGTTATTTAACCACCTAAACAGAATCAACTAAAGGAGAAACAGCAATGAAAGAAGACCTAACACTTAGAAACATTCAAAATCAATTACCTTGGACTATTAAGTATTCAAGAGACTTTCACGCTAATCCACAATCCCATAAGGACTTTGCCCACGCCCTTACTCATGTATTGAAGGCAGCAGGTAAGTTAGCCGCCACTGTGGATGATTTAGACCATCGTAGGGAATCTCAGGATGAATACGAGAAGTACATCGCTGATTTGGTTATATGCGCCCTTAGAATGGCGAACACAGCCCCAATACCAATTGATTTACATAGTGCCGTAATCAATAGGCTTGAAAGTAAGAACGAAATTAAGTTACATCACGGATGCCATAAACATAAATCTACTGAACAATGGGTTTGCGTAATGCCCCTACAGGAGGACGAATCGCCAAGCGAAAGGAATAACACCTGCCCGCTTAATCCTAATAACCCTTATGAGTTATGATAGTATTACACCAAGATTTTCCTTGTATAAAGGTAGAGTGTGATTGCACTAAGGAGGTTCTTGAGCATGGCACTTGTATGGATTGCGACAAGGGCTACACCTACCAAAAGCTAACCCAAAACGTAGAAGAAGCAAGGGAGTTGTTAGAGAGCTTAACAATATTCAAACATCGTGGACACTTTGGAAAATCAGACGTATGCCCTGCTTGTAGAAAATACGATATAGCCCAAGCCCGTTTAAAAGAAATAGAAGAAGAGAACCTTAAAGAGAAACAATGATAGCCGACCAGATAGATAAACGCCGCTATCTAGCCGAGTTACTTCGAGAGAAGGAGAAGCGAGATACTACCCGGTCCTGCTATGAGTTTACAAAGAAGAGCTTTGAGATCCTACACAACCGCCAGCCGATGCAACACAACTGGCACATTCAGTATATATGCGGCAGGCTTCAAAAGGAGATCCTGCGGATTAAGGCTCGGGAGCCCAGAATAAAGCACCTTATAATTAACCTGCCACCTCGATCTTTGAAGTCCGAGATACTCGTCTGTGCCTCTGCTTGGGCCTGGACTCAGGACCCTTCGATAAAGATTATAGGCTCGAGCTACTCGAAGGATCTATCTATGGAGCACAACGTAATGGCACGGCGAATCGTCGAGTCCGAATGGTATCGGATTAACTGGGGCGGCAGCGTACAGATAACCAGCGACGTAAACAATAAGAGCAAATTCGATAACGAGGCAGACGGCTTCCGAACGTGTACTTCTACAGGCGGAACCATTACAGGGAAGGGCGGCGACATTGTTATAGTCGACGACCCGACCAACCCGAGGCAGGCGTTAAGCGAAACTAAACGCAAAGAGGCTAACGACTTCTTCGACCATACGCTGCGGACCCGTCTTAACGAACCCGATATAGGTCTGTTCATTATCATTATGCAGCGCTTACACGAAATGGATCTTACCGGGTATGTTCTGGATAAGGAGCCCGAGGAGTGGTCGATAATCAATATACCCGCAGAGGCTACTCCCGATATAACCCCGAAGACGCTGGCCAATAAGTACGTTAACAACACCTATTTCCCTGCCAGATTCTCAGATAGGTACTTCGCTTCAATGCGTAAAGGTCTGGGATCTTATGGCTACTCGGGCCAATTCCTACAGAGGCCGTCACCCGAAGAGGGCGGAATGATTAAAAAGGAATGGTTCGGAGAGTTCTCTCTGCGAGATCTGGAGAAGAAGGCCTTCGACGAAGAGCACGAACTCGTCTGGGACTTTACGATAGATCCAGCCTTTACCTCCAAAGAGAGTAACGACGCTACGGCGATTGCCGCCTTTACCTACTTTAAGAATAAAATGTACATACGTGAGGTCCTTTCTATACGTATGGAGCTGCCCGAACTACTGCGATTCATTCCAGAGTTTTGTCACCGCAACGGATATAACGACCGCTCCAGGATCTTTATAGAACCAAAAGGCCCGGGACTCAGCGCTGCCCAATCCTTGCAATTCGAGAGCGAGCTTAACGTTATAATCGACAAGGCACCGAAGGACGATAAGACCGCTCGCCTAAGAGCCGTTAGCCCCTTTATTGAATCTGGCAGAGCGTTATTATTGAAGGGTGCGCCCTGGGTAGACGGCTTCCTCGGGCAGGTCGGATCCTTCCCGAACGCTCGATTCGACGACGAGGTAGACGTTCTTATTATGGCTATTAACAACTGCCACTCCGTAGAGGGATCGATATTAACATACGGCACGTTATAAACAGATAATTGTTAATATAGTCGGAGAGCATATCTGCCAATGCTTAGTTAAAGACTGTTACTTTGTTCCCTCGAATGAAGTCTATTCGTTATATCCTATCCTTTTTCAGAGCTTGCCGCAATGGCGTTATGTGTTTAGTAAGTAAGGAGTTTAAGCAGAAGCACCTTATCAAGCTAGCTACCATACGCCAGATGAAAGCGACACTTACCAAGTACCGCTTTAATAACGCGCAGGCTATTGGAGCAAAGGTCCGCTTACCTATTGCTAAGAAGAACGGCAGAGTTAAGACCGCCGTCTTCAATGTAATAAAGCGAATAGGCAATAACAACCTTTATCTTGTCCGACAAACCACGTAACTAAAACCTATAAAATGGCAGATCCTAAAAAGTCCGATTATCAAAACAGAGCAACCGCTCTGGAGCTTGACTACGTAGAAAAAACTACTGTAGACGATCTTAAGACTTTAATCGAGGAGGAAATGACTAACCTCGGCACCTGGGACGGTGACCATTTTAACGACAAAGCAGCCGAAGAAACTACGGACGAATCTACCGACGGGGAAGAAGGCGAAGACAAGACAGAAGTAGAATACACCCTAGCAGACGGGGAGACCATAGAGTCTCTTTTGGTGGACGAGGACGACGATTCCATTAGGGAATTAGTAGAGAAGCTAACGATCGAGGTAGACGTTACGGACGAAGAGAACGCAGAAGAATGGAGGACTAATGCTATCGAAGCACTATTAGGGCACGACGAGAATATAGTAGCGGAAGCTATGCTAGTGCTAGGAATGATGGATCGCGATTACGAAGAAGACCAGCTCGAGGAAGTTCTTATAGCAACTAAGGCGGGAGATCTGGGAGACGTTTGCGCAGAGCTCGAACTAGTTAAGTCAGGCAATAAACAGGCGAAGATCGATCGAATCTTAGAGAGTGAACCCGACGCTATTTTCGACGCCCTGGTAGATTTGAGCCTATGGCCTATCCCAGAAGAAGAAGCACCAGCCGAAGAAGGCACCCCTACCCTTAAGGATAAGATCTCAGACCTGGAGAAGGAGGGCGTACCCGCCGTAATCCAGTTAGTAAATTACTTCCAGCAGATTGACTCCTTCGACGAAGCCCGCGATATTATCGATATGGGTATTGCTAAGTACCCGGGTAGTTCCGTACTTAAAAATCGTAAGAAAACTCTCGATACTATTATAACAGAGCACGAAGCAGCGCTCGGAGCCTATGAGTTAGATAAGCGCCAGAAGGCACTCGAGGCGAAACACGCAAAGAAGCGTAGCGGTAAGAAGGAGGGCAGGGAGATTACAGAGCAGGACATTATCGACGGGACTAACGAAATGATTATCGACCTCGGTAAGCTAGTAGCCCTTAAGCGCTCACAAGGCAAAGGAACTACGCGCTACCAAGCGGCGCAGGCTACCTTACGTAGACTTATCCAGAATAACTATCGTAGCTAGGCCCTATAGTGGTAGGGCTTACGATAGATAAGCGGGACTTTAATCTTCGTACTGAATGGGCGGAGATTACCCTCGATATGGGTATTAAGATCGCCCACCTTAAAGCAAAGATGCCCGAGAAATTACTGGAGGCTTACGAGCTTATGGCGGGACTAACCGAGGATAGCGAGCCCTTGCCCGATATCGAGGACAGCCTAACCGAGCGAGAGAAGACCAGAACCCTTCCCGAATTCTACGGAAAAGTAATAAGCATTTTAGGAGACATCCCCGCCAAGGTTATGACCCGTTGCATGGCAGAGGACCGCACTTATATTTATACCAACTTCTGCGAGAAGATTATGTTCGGCCTGCTATACTTTCCCAGCGATTACGAGCCCAAACTAATAACAGAATTCGACCTGGATATCGGTAGGGTATTCGACAAAGAGGGTAAGGAGCTGAAGAAGAAATATAAGAAGCAGATCGTTAAGGTTTACTTACCTAAGTCGGGCTACGGCCTGCCAGATCCCGAAACAGGCGACGACGAAATCCCAATGGGCGAGGAGCAGGCGGTAGTATTTACTGAAGCTGCGGATCTGGAGTTCTTCTCTCGGGAAATGGGCTCGGGTAAATTCGATTACGCCGCTAACGTTTGCGCTATAATGGCTCGACCCAAAGCAGAAGAGTACGAGGAAAAGACCTCACTCGCTCGAGCGCCGCACTTCCGGCATATTGATATGGGCACCGTCTGGGAGGTTTTTTTTTGTTTTACCGTACATTCGATTATATCAAAGGGCTATACGCGAATCTCTTTGCAGGAGGCGGCAAAGGAGCCTACAAGTCTCGGACGGCTTCTATCGCCTCGGGCTTGGATCGATTCGGCTGGTTCGCTCTTATCGCGTCAGTCTCAGGAAACGCCCAAAACCTCGAACCAACCAAGCGCATGAAACTATACGACTTTATGCACTTTGCCAGCCTTCAGGCAGCCGAGAGCAACTACTTAAAAGAGCTGCATAGTAATGGCTAATCTACAGGATATAAAAGCTAAATTCCAGGGCTTCGTAGATATCGAACCGGGTCTTCAGACGTTTGTATTCGACGACCTCTCACAAATAAATCGGACGAGCATTAAAAAGTATAAAGTTCTGCTCCTTAAGCCTCCTGCTTCGAATATCCCGCTCCCGAATTCGGAGCTAGAATACCAGCACTATAGCCTGGAGTTCTTCGTTTTAGACCTATTTAAAAAGCAGGCTAAGAAGCAAGCGAAGAAAACTAAAGGGGCAGGGAAGACCCTCGAACAGGTCTGGGACGAGTGCGTAGACGAGATCCGTAAGGTGATATTGCGTATGTCGAAATTACAGCCAGAGTTTGTTCTGGTAGGAGCAGCCCCCATAGAACGAGGCCACAGGCTACATAATTCGGATATCGTTGGCGCGTCCGTTACTGTTGTCTGGCGGGTTCACGATTGTGTACCAGACCTAGCTACTTAATGATGGAAGTTCCCCCGGGCAAGCTACCCGACGAGGACGTTATGCGGAAGGTAGTTCGTATCTATTTCGTAGCGCTAGGAATTTTAGTGCTAGTTTTGATAGGGACAATCTGGTTAGCAAAACATATAAATGGCTGAAGAGAACAGACTGGAAAGAGGAGCTCGAGAGCTGGGAGACTTCCTGGTTAAAAGGCTACAGATTACCCTTATAAAGCAGGGGCACGTAGCTACTTCTGGGCTCGTACAGAGTATTGTATCGACTGTCGAGTTAGCTCTGGGCGGTCTGGACATCGTAGAGCGACACGTATTTTACGGCAACTTTGTAGACACGGGACGCAAGCCCGGAACGAAACGGATACCCGTCGATGTGATCGAGGAGTGGCTTAAGCAGCGTCGCTTCGAGTGGGCGATCAATAACACCCGAGGCATGGCCTTTGCCGTCCAGGAAAGTATATTCCAGAAGGGTATTAAGCCGAGTGGCTGGCTAACTACCACCCTTAACGAATCGGCGCCTATAATAACTACCGAAGTCAATAGAGTAATAAGCGAGCATACCGAGATATTAATTACCAACCTGGTACGGTTCGCACAAAAGGAACTTAATACCGCAGCATAATGGCAAAAGTTAAAGTAAATCTGTATTACCAATCCGAAAAAATCGCCTCACATAGCATACTCTGCCCCGCTTGCAAAGTAAACCATGACTTTGATAAACGATGGACCTTTAATAATAATTTCCTCACTCCTACATTTAGCCCCTCTATGCTCCATAAACCACGCCTTGCAAATGGAGAATTTACGGGTACTATCTGTCATTCTTTTGTTACTGACGGTAATATCTGGTTTTTAAATGACTGTACCCACGACCTAGCAGGGCAGACCGTAGAATTGCCAGAACTAGAAAAAGTGGACGAATAAATGGCAGTAACGATTAACGTAATACCCGCAGAGATTGAATCGGTTTACCGCCCGATAATCTGGGAGGTCGACGGTAACCACTTCGGCTCGGAGGCCTTGTCTGTATTGAGCGTTACAGCCGAAGCAGTACCCCCTTTCGTTGGGCTGGCTAGATTTACTTTCTCCGTAGCACACCCCTACCAGGTAGGAGACATTATTCGAGGTAGTGGCTTCCTGGGAGTCAGCGAATACAATAAGCAGTTTGTAGTACAGGCCGTTAATACCGCAACTTCTATTACTACCGGCATTATTCACCTGGGAGACGACTCTACCGGAACAATGACTCGCGAGAATAAAAACTATCGCATACGAGCAGACCTCGCCGTTATAGACGATACTAACTTCCCAACTGTAGCTATAGCGAGCGCCTCTGCCCCCGGGCCAATTAATACCAGGTTCGTAACCAGCACCCCTCACGGCTTGGCAGTAGGGGATAAAATCGAGCTGACCGGCACTACTACCTACGACGGGTTCCACGAAGTCGAGCTAGTTACCTCTACTACCGAATTCGATATCCTGTTCGTGTTCGGAGCCACCACTACAGGCAACGTGCAGAAGCTACCGCTAATAGGCTCTATACGCCAGCAGGTAACGGTCGAGGGAGGAACTAACCTATGGAGATTCAATATAGCTGGTCTGCTTAATTCTCAGCTATCGGGAGACCTGCGGACCCTGGGCGGATCGGGAGTAACCAGCCCTACCGATAAATCTATTATACGTTACGTTATGTTCTTTGTGGAGGAGTACAACCTTAAGCCGGGCGTAGGATTCGCGGCAGGGTTTGAAGACAGGATCTTCTCTACTGCGGCCTTCGGTATGAATCACACGAACCAACACCGTGAAGCCCAGGACGTCGTACGCTTTCTGCTGGACGGAGTTACAAAGCGGTTCTTAACTAACTCTCCCAGCCCGTTACCCCTCACTTTCGAGGAGGAGTTTCAGCTATCGTTCATTACCGACGATACAGCAATAGAGGTTAAGTTCGAACGTTTCGATAATAACGGAGCCTCTATCGGGATCTCGACTCTAGCCGCTACCATCATACGCAAGCGAGCGCTGGTAGCTATTAATGAAAACATATTTACCGAGGCCCACAGCAGATTAGATATATGGGTAGAGGACGGGGAGAGTAACAGGATATCAGAAATAAAGAGATTCGATCGTAGGGATATCTGCTTTAAAAACCCTCTCCGCTTCCATTGGCTAAACAGAGCGGGAGGCTTCGACGCCTATACCTTTACGGGCAGATTCGAGGAGACCATTAAGTCGAAGAAGACGCTCTACCAGCGCGACCTCGGCATAACAGTAGAGAAGGAGGAGCGCGGTAAGACGGTCCTCGGGGTAGCCGACGATCCTACCTTTAAGATCTGGAGCGAGTTTCTTAATGACGGGGAGCTCCTCTGGTTAAGTGAGCTAATCACTTCCCCCGACGTATCCCTGGAGGAAGGCACAGACCTTATACCGGTAGTTATAACTAATCGATCGACTCGGGTTAATGCAGATAGGCTAACTCAGCTCCGACTCTCCTATAGCGAGGCCAACGAACTACTTATTCAAAATAATTAGCCATGTCCCAGAAGACTATAGAGTTATTTCTGGACGATAAGCAGCTCGATATCGCCGACCAGCGATCCTTAAGGCTGGCATTCAGTTATGTAATAGCGGATATCTCTAAAATAGACGGACGGAACTCGGGGTTCAGTAAAACCATTACTCTGCCTGCCACTAAAAATAACCGTGAGATCTTCGGCTTCACTGAAAATATAAACAGTATCGAAGGCCTTAACCAAACCATTCGCCCAAACGCCCGGATAGATGTAAACGGCCAGACTATTATAGTGGGGGTCCTGAAGATTACCGAGGTTATACGCAAAGGAAAAGAGAACATTATACAGTATAAGATATCGCTACTCGGAGATAATGGCTCCTGGAAAACCGCTATAAAGGATCTCTCTCTTCGGGTATTGGATTACAGCGACCAGGAGCACGCTTGGGACGCAGCAACCCAATTAACCAGCGAGGTAGTAGCGCCCGAGCGCAACTATGTTTACCCTGTTGCTTCCTACGGAGGATTCGATCACAGCATTAAGCTAAACATTAAGGACCTGGTATTCGCAGGCACTCCGGGTAAAGTATTCGTAACCTTTACTGGCAACCCCTTTCTGGGTTTTATAGGGGTAGGTCAATCTTTCAGAATATCCGGATCTATTAAAACTATCAATAGCGGATCCTTTACGGTGCTTGTTGTTATCGGCAATACAGTAACTATAGATAATCCGGACTTTCTTAATACCAGCTTTAACGAGATCAATACTCCCGCAATAGGTAAAGTCTATCGACAGGGATCCGTCCAATTTACCCAGCGCTTCCCTGCAATCAATATAGCGGACCTTCTTGTTAGGATATTCAGAGAGTCAAACTTTGAGATCGAGAGTAAGTTCTTCGATAGCGCGTTCTTTAAAGGGCTATATATTCCTTTTACTCAGGGAAACTTTAGGCAGGCCGAAGGCTTTAAAGAGAGTCTACAGTTCCGCGCAGGCATGAGCGTTAACCAGGTATTTCCTGTATTCGGCCCGACTATAATAAAGTTTGACGACGACGTGAACGGGGAGTTCTTCGATACAGGAAATAACTTCGATCCTGCGGTATTTAAGTATACGGTAGCTAAAACGTCAAAGCAGAAATTCAGAGTTGAGCTAACCGCCAAGCATAGCCCGGGTAGCCTATCCTTTATAAGGCTCAGGCGTAACGGAGGCACCATACAGGTTAAGTCCGTCACCCTTACCATATTCGAGACCAGCACCGTTATAGAGACTCAATTCATTGACATTAACGCAGGAGACGAGATAAGCTGCACCATACAGCCGATTAATACCGGCACGGTTACCGTAATCGCAAGCCTTACGAAGTTCTCTAACATAGTGCTGGACGACGTAGTAGAGGGCGCTATAGTTCCATTGGCGGCAAACCTTCCCGACGAGAGTCAAATTAAGATGGTTCAAGCCGTTAAGCACTTGTTTAATCTATACTTTGCTACCGATCCCGAAAGTAAGACCTGCTTTATAGAGCCTAGGGACGACTTCTTTTCGGGAGAGATAATCGACTGGAGCGAGAAAATAGATCTCCTGAAAGACATTACCCACAAGTTTATAGGCGACGATCTGGCCCGAGAGATCGATCTCGGTTACCGCGACGACTCAGGCGACGATATACTTCGGCTATTTAAAGAGCGAGAGGGTATCGAATTCGGAACCCAGCGTATAGCGCTGAGTAATGAGTTCACCAATACGGACCGCAAGAAACTCTCGAACCCGCTCTTTGCGCCTACCGCTATGGGCGCCCATTATGCCGCAGGTTTTAATACGACCTTTATCCCTCGCTTCTGGCAGAAGTATAGCTGGTATCCCGACTTTAAGACCGAGTTCGTTCCGAGGATATTATTTTACGACGGCGTTAAGCCTATGAATAACGGCGACACCTGGATATTCGATAACGCAATTCGTACAGATTTTCCGCACATATACTCCTTCGACAGCATAGAAGACAACGATAGCAACCTGCTGTTTACTGATACCCTGCGCGCTAACGGCCTATTCGAAAGGTTCTATAAGAATACCTTCGAGGAGATAAATAACAGCAGAATGTTAATCGCCTGGTTTAACCTTAACGAGGCGGATATCGCGCTGTTAAACTTTCAGGATACGATATTTATAGAGTACGACGGGACAGGCGCCTTCTATCGACTCAACAAAATAGAGAACTTCGATCCTATAGGGCGACGTACTACCCTCTGCGAGCTTATTAAGGTAGTGGATACTGTAGAGCCCGCAACAGTAAAGAAGATAGCAGAAGGCGCACCGAGCCAGTTACCCGGAGAGGGAGAGCTGGGCTTCGAATTTAGCCCCGAGAACGTGCCGTCTCCGCAGAACTTCTTAACTCCCGCAGCCTCGGATCTGTCTTACGATGTTAACGGCAACCTGTATAACAAGAACGCAGGTAACGAGGCGCTGGCAGACGAGACTCTTATGGTCGGCCAGAACCTAAAGGCTAGCGGTAATAATCAAATCGTTATGGGTAAGAATAACGTAGAGGACTTTACCGCTCAGTTTATTTTGGCAGGAGGTACGCCCGACAACTTAAAGAACCTAATATTAATAGACGATCAGGGCAACTTTGAAGCAGGGGGGAAGCAACTATATAGGGAAGTAGACGGAGTTACCGTGCCGGTTGTCTTTACTGACACTAACGGCTTTACGCAGCTAATGAAGACTAATCAATAATGGCCGAACAGGTAGTAGGTTTTAGGATACAGGTTAGGGGCACTCCCCAGCAGACCGCCGAGATTACAAAACTCGAGCGAGCGGTCTCTGTATTGGCTCAGCGCCGCAATAACCTTAACAGCCTTGAGCGTCGCGGACTCATAACTACCCGAGATGCAGCAAGAGCCCGAGGCACCCTTAACATACAACTAGCGGCACAGCGCAACAGATTACGGGACCTTAATCGTTCAGTTCTACAAAACAATGATGCGCTTCGTAAGAATACTGGATTCGTTAAAGGAGTTGCGGGAGGCTTAACTGCCTTCGCTACTCCGATAGGCGCGGCGGTCGCAGGGTTCGCTCTGGTCAGCAAAGTAGTAGGAGGGGCTATCAATATCTTTAAAGGCTTCCAGACGGCTAACTCTAATCTGGCCGCAGTACTTGGTAAACAACGCAGCGAGATAACGGCTCTGTCTGACGATGCCAGAAGGCTAGGCGCCTCTACCGCCTTTACTGCTACTGAGGTCGCAGGGCTACAAACCGAATTCGCGAAGCTGGGCTTCTCCGAACAGCAAATCCTATCTACTACAGAGGCTACTCTTAATCTCGCAGCCGCAGCGAAGACTGACTTATCTACAGCCGCCACTATTGCGGGTAGTACAGTTAGGGCCTTTGGCTTACGCGCTGCTGATACCGCTTCAGTAGTAGATATAATGGCGAAGAGCTTCTCCAGTAGCTCGCTGGATATTAGTAAGTTTCAAGTCGCTATAGCTAACGTTGGTCCGGTAGCTGCCTCCTCGGGGCGCGATCTTGAAACCACTACGGCCTTAATAGGCACTCTTACCGACGCGGGTATCGATGCCAGTACAGCAGGAACAGGATTACGTAACGTCTTCCTCGAACTATCCAAACGAGGTATAACTCTCGACGAGGCGCTTAATATGATACGTACAGCTACCGATAAGAACTCTGTAGCCCTGGATCTCTTCGGCAAACGAGGAGCGACTATAGGTACGGTACTTGCTTCTAATACCGAGAGGACCGCAGAGCTAGAAGCAGAACTCCGCAATGCCGCCGGAACGGCGCAGCAAATGGCGGATACTCAGCTCGACAATCTCGAAGGATCTCTTACGAAATTAAGTAGCGCCTGGGAGGGCTTAGTATTAAGCGTAGAGGACGGGGACGGCGCCCTTAGTTCGGCAGCCCAAACCTCTACCGATACGGTTACTCAAATCGTACAGCTAGCAACCGCCCTTAATAGTCTGGATTTCTCTCGGCCTAGTGAATCGGCCCGAAGATTCGCCGAGGCACTGGCTAATATTTTCCCTGCCGCCCAGCAAGTCCTCGACGTACTCGACCAGCTCGACGAGACCAGAGAAGAGCGAGCTACAGATCTGGCCGCCAAATTTGTACAGCTCGACGAAGACCAAAGAAACAAACAGATTGCAGCGCTGGAGCGATTCATAGAAAAAGAACGGGCTTTAATCGGAGAACTTGACGGCGACCAGGCCTTCCAAAGAGAGCAGCAAGCGCTAGCGGCAGAGGAGCTACTTAATCAAATCTCCATACTTACCGAAGAAGAGCTGGCGCTTCAAAAGATAGCAGACGAAGAGGCCGCAATTATTGACGCGACGGGGAAAAAAGAGGCAGAAAAAAGGGCAAAAGAACAGGCTAAGTTATTGTTACTAATTCAGATCCAGCTAGAAGATAACCTAACGGCCAATATCGTAGACGCCGACCAGAGGGCTATAGCGCTGGAGAACTTGCGATTCGAGAGAGAGCAACAAGCAGCTAGAGATAAGTTCGAGGGCCAAAAGCAGTTAGACGATCTTCTTCTTCAGCAGGAAATAGCTCACCAACAAAATATAGCGGACCTCGAGACAGGCACCGCAGAAAGGCGCAGAGAATTAGAAGCTCAACGGCTTGCCGATATTGAAAAGAGGATTCAGGAAGAGCTCGCCCTGGAGATCGAGGCAGCCGAACTTAAGCGCGACCTACAGTTATTAGAACTAGAAGAGTCTGATATAAGAGCAGCAGATCGCAGAATTCAGGAGCTTGTTATACTAGAGGAGTTTGAATCTCAGAAGTTAGCTATCCGTCAACAGTTTGACCGAGAAGACGTAGATAGCAAGAGGTCGGCAGGCGCAGCCAAAAAAGCGATTCTCGACGAAGCGGAAAAGCAAGACCGCGAAAGACTACAGCGAGTCCAGCAGTTTAGTAATCAAATAGCCGGAGCGGTAAGCAACTTCTTAATAGTTGCAAAAAATCGAGAACTCGAAGCGGCCGGAACAAACGCCAAACAACGGGAGGAAATCGAGAAGAAGTTTGCCAGAAGCCAACAGGCAATACAGCTAGTAACGGCTGGCATAAATACCGCCGCCGCAGTTATAGCAGGGCTAGCCTCTCCCGCCATACCTCCGTTCCCCAGCGCGATTGCCGCAGGTATTGTAGGGGCGGCCAATATCGCACTTATAGCAGGCAAGACTTTTAACCGAGGAGGCATGGCTAACGGACCCGATCACGCTAACGGGGGTATATGGGGTATTGTCAGAGGAGGCGGGGGAGCCGTTAATTTTGAAGGAGGCGAGGCAATTATTAATAAGAAGTCTAGCGCTCGCTTCCGTCCGTTACTTAGCTCGATCAATTCCTATAACGGATTCGGCGATAGCTTCGATACGGGCGGGGTCACGCTTCGTAAGTATATGGCACAGGAAGGAACTATATTACCTAGCACAGTGGGTAGCGCAGAAGCAGACGCAGCTACAGCTATAGCGGAAGAAACAAATACAAACCTAGCTGAGGTCCTTAATGAGACTATTCAGGATATCGACGTAGCGGTAGTAGAGTCAGTTATGACTGACACCCAGAAAGATGTGCGTATAAACGAGTCGCTCGGCGAATTTTAATGGACCTACTAAACAGAGATATAGCAAAGGAGCTGGTAGAGTTTGTCGACTGCACCGAAACAGCGAAGGGCGAAGTATCTAAAGTGCTGGAGGACCTTCTCGATCTGGGAGTTATGGATCGCAAAACAGCAGAGCGGGCACTAGCCAAACGAGCATATTATAAGGAGCTAAAACGCAATGGCAATCGAGCCAGATCTGCCGCCCTTCAGGTCGCAGCCGATTACGGATTAACGGTATCTTTCGTCCAGAAGTCAGTCTACTATTATAGCGGTATTCGAGCGTAAAGGAATAGTTTTTTCCAAAACGGAAACACTTTTACGAATCTCGTCTCGTATTATTGCACTCTCACCAATGGGTAAAATCAAAACCTTAAACCTCGGAAGTAAGCACGGACAGATCTCCAAGTGGCTTAACATTTCTAACGACAGTAAGAAGATAGCCAGAATCACAATAGACGGAATTATCGGAGGCGATATCTGGTTCTTGGACGACGATAGCGACGACGCGAAGGTTCGCAGAGCCAATACCAAAAAGGCGATGCGTAACGAACTGCAAGCTATCAGCGATCTTAATGTAGAGAAGATCATAGTCGATATAGATTCTCCCGGAGGTCTTGTTTCTCACGCCCTTTCAATGCACGACTTACTGGCTTCACACCCCGCAGAGGTCGAGACCGACATTACCGGAATGACTGGTAGCAGCGCTACGATCGTATCGCAATCCGCCGACAAAGGACTTCGTAGAATTTCTGACAATGCAATGTTCTTGCCTCACCGAGTTACCGGAGGCGCTATAGGCAACGCAGACCAGATCCGCGACGAAGCAGACAATATCGAGAAGGCAGAAAAGCGCCTGGTTAATATCTACGCCAAACGATCCGGAAGGACTCGAGCGCAGATTCAAAAAATTATGAATAAGAATAGCGGCGAAGGCGAATGGCTAACGGCAAAAGAAGCGAAGACGGAAGGATTAGTCGACGAAGTATACGAACCTGCCACTCCTATGGCAGCGCTGGTTCTTAAGTCCGCTACTCGCGAAATGTTAAACTTACCCAAACTACCCAAAGCAAATAAAAACTCCAACAATATGAAAATCTTAAACCTCGTTACGTTCATCGCTTTATTGAATTCTAAGCTAGTTGAAACAGCTACTAAAAAGCGTAAGAAGAACGCTATTATCGAAGAGATCGCCGACGACGCAGAAGTAGAGGAGTCAGAAGTTAAGGCAATCCTGGACGGTAAGGTTACTAAAAAGGATATGGCAACTCTCGAGGCTATGGCTTCAATATTCGGCACTACTCTCAAGTCTCTTGTCGCAGAGGCTAACGGCGTAGATCCTGAAGACGAGGGAGAGGAAGAGGAAGAAGAAACCAACGAAGAAGGAAGCGAGAGCAACTATAAGAAGGTCCTTAATTTCCTTAAGGACACCTTCAATATAGGCGATAAGATTACTCGTAAGAATCTTCGGGAAGCCGCGAAGGAAATCGCAGGCGAGATAGAAGAAGATTACAAGGACGAGGCAGAGGACCTTAACGAGGAAATCGATAGCCTTAAGGCGCAGGTAGCCACCCTTAAGCAGAAGAAAAACGGGAAGAAAGGCAACCAACTTGACTTGGGCGGAGAAGAAGACGAAGACCCGGGTACTGACAAAGAAGATAACACCGGAACCTTGGTTCTGGAGTCTATGAGCTCGGAGCAGAGAAGGAGATTAAAGAACAATAAAAAGAAAGACGACTAATATCGAGTGAGGGCTCGGGCAAGATCCCGTTAACTCGCTAGAAGCAAAATATATCATTATTAACGAATTATGTTAAATAGGATTTAAACCCAAAGAAAATGAAAAGTTTCCTAAATTTCGTCCAGAGTCTTATAGCGTTCTCTTTCTGCATAGCTTGTTCTTATGCAATAGGAGGAACGACCGAAGAAGGAATAGGCTACGGTCTGTTTATGAATATAATGACTCACTCCGTAACCTTTAAAAAGGAGAACGTATCGGAGTTCTTTACCGATCCGTTATTTCTGGCGGACGATATCCGAGACCAGATAACGGTCCGAACAGACATTAAGGGAACTGAAAAGATTAACCGAATTACCAGGCCTAGCAAGATTACTCGTAAGAAGCTCGTCGCAGGATTTACGCCGATCGGAACTATGACTCTTACTCAGACCGAGATTACGGTTCAACCTGTAGCGATTGAATTCGAGCAGAACGGACGCGAATTTCTGGATAGTGTTCTGGAGCTTGCACTAGCTAAAGGCTGGGCAGAGGACGACGTAGAACAAATGAGTGGCCCTGCGTTTTGGAATGAAATTGTATTACCTATTATAGCCGAGGCTGGTAAGGACGATCTTATTCGTCAAATGTGGTTTAATGATACTACTAAGGAAGTTCTAACGGGCGGCTTTATTACTGGCCCAGGAGACGTAGACTACGATCCGTATACGGGCTTCTGGACTAACTTCTTCGCAGACGTTAAGAGCGGCGCGATTCCGGCAGCTCAAAGAATTACAATAGCCAACGGAGCGGTTAAGCAGGAGCTTATCGAAACGCTCTCTGGTATTACTGCGGGCTCTATAACCCTTACTGTTAACGGAACGGCTTACGTAGAGCCCTTCGATACTGACGCTACTACTACTGCGGCTAACTGGGTAACTAGCTTTGCTGCAATAATCTTAGCCAGAGGCCAGCTCACCGGAGTAACTGTTACTACTCCTTCGGCTGCGGCTATTAAGTTCGTAGCTGCGGATCCAGGGCAAGGCTTTACTGTAGTAGAAACCGACGCAGGTACCGGCGGTAGTTGGGCACTCTCTGGAGTAGTTGCCAATGTAGCTCACGCTGCACTAGATCCAGACGAAGCGGACACTACCTTTAACGCTATGATTGACGCTATGACTCCCGAGCAGCAACAGTTTAACAGCTCCTTTATCGTCACTCGTACCATGTGGAGGAACTACGTACAAACGCTTAAGGCGCTAGGTACTGAGTTGGCACATACTACTACTATTAACGGACAAACGGTAATGACCTATGAAGGTATGCCTATTTGGGTTCGCCCCGAGTGGGACCAATTTATTACCGCCGACCATAATAGCGTATATCCTCACCGCGCAGTATTAACTCCTCGGGAGAACCTCTGGTTCGCTACCGACGGAGCGCAGGATATTGACTCTATCCAGACGTGGTATAATGAAGAAGCGCAGCAACGACGCTACAGGGTGCAGTACAAAGGCCAAACGCTTGCGCTTCATAACCAACTGGTCGTCGTAGCATTTTAATTAAACCGAACCTAAAAAGATAAGGGTATGAAACTTCTTAATAATCTTATGCAGATATCTTTAACGATAATCGCGGTACTCTTTACTGTAGTAATTGCCGAGAATTTGGCTAACGCTGCGGAAATAGGTCTGGCTATGACTTTAACAGCGGGCTTTACTAAAGACTGTCTGGCGAGATCCGGAGGCCTTGTAGAGGTTCACCTGGCAAACCGAGACGACGTAAGCTCCTTTACCCTTACGGGCGATAAGTATACTGCCGCTAATATGGTAGGCGGTGCGGTCTTCTTTAAATTTGAATTCGACCAGGATAGCGCCAACTTCGCACAGAACGCAACCCGAGAAAACAGATCCTTACTTATAGAACACATTCTCGAGTTCATACTGGGGCGCATAGACACAGACCAACGAAACAGATTACAGGAAGTAGCAGACGCTTCTAACTGTGGTATGTTCGCAATCATTAAGGACGCGAACGGTCTGTTCTGGGTTCTCGGTTTTAGCGAGAAGTTTTTAAAGGAGCGCCCTCTCGAATTACAAACCGGAGCCAGCGATACGGGTAAAGCCTTTACCGATGCGAACCAGACTGTCGTTACTATGAGAGCGGCAGACACCGAATACTCTCGAGAATTTGTCGGAACCATTCCAGTATAACCTATAATATAAAAAGACTATGGCTATAGCAATTGATTACGAAAAAGGAGATAGCGTTTTTGTAGCGTATCCCTTCCCTAGTAATAACTATTTTAAAGCACAGGCCCGCACCGTAGATAAGGTAGAAGTTGTCGATGTAGGCGACGTAGCCAATGTAACCTTTACGGACGGCGAACCAGTAGTAGATAGCAACGCAGCGCAGACAGTCTTTACTACTGAGCCTTTGGCCGATAAAGCAATAGTGAACGATGTTATAACCCGTTCTGCTGCGGCGGTTGCTTCTGACGCCGAACTGTCTATAGTTTCTACTGCCGCTCAGGCCAGTGTAACTCTAGGCCGAATCGGATAATATGGCAAAATCAAAGAAGGAATATTGTATATACAAGGTTACTCCGGGCTGCGAGGAGATAACCTCATGGGCGGACAAAACAAAGGATAACCCCGACGGCAAATACGAGCTCGCGACTTGCTCGCAGGAGGCACTTAAGCATCTATACGAGGACCTGGGTAACCATACCGAGATCCAGAAGTTTAGCTACGATAAGGGCACCTACGACGCGCTTATGAAGCAGAAGGCCAAAGAGGAAAAAGAGAAGCCGAAGGAAAAGCAGGGCGACTCCGCCAAGTAAACGACTAGGAGGGGGAGATTATCTCCCTCTTTTTTTTTCTTAATTTGTACCTTTACCTCCGATGGCGGATACAAAAGAAAAGATACCCGAGAAAGGCGAGATACTAGAGGTCGAGTACACGAATCGCCATACGCTTGTTCCGGATGTACCCGACGACCTAACCGCCGCCGACACAATAGTAGAGAGAGATTTTATAAGGTTCGGCGTTCAAAATAACTTCCCTAGTGCAATCCAAAGGCTTAACCGCCAGTCGGTAACCCACCGATCTATAATTAACGCTAAAGCCGTTTACATAACCGGCAAGGGCTTTAACTTCGACGACAGTAATAGCTTTTTAGAAGAGTTTACCAAAACCGCAAACTCAGAAAACCAAAGCCTTAAGAATGTTAGTAAAAATCTGATTAAAGACTTTAGCGGAGGGGGTAACGCCTATCTGGAAATTGTTACCGATCCGCAGCAGAGCTTCTTAAACTTCTTTCAAAAGGACTGGACAAAGGGCAGGGTAGCCAAAACGAAAGACGGTATCTTTTTTCACCCCAAATGGAGACTCTATCAGTCAAAAAAGAGTCTCGCTAAATTCTTGCCCAGTTATCCGAACTTCGAATTAATAGACGGGCTTATGCGTAGCGTGTTCCACTTTAAGGAATACGAGAGCGAGTTTACTAATTACGGCCTTCCCGTCTGGATCTCAGGGCTTGACGCCGCAGGCATAGCCTATAAGACTACAAAGTGGAACCTATCCAGGCTGGACAATAGTTTTCAGTCCTCTGGTATTGTGCTGGTAGACGGCAAGATAGGCAAGAAAGACGCCGAAGATCTTAAAAAGGAATTTAAGAAGGAGTTTACCGGAGAGAAAAAGCAGGGGCAAATTATGTTTATAATAAAGCAGCTAGGCGGCGGAGGGACTACCTTTACTCCTATCAATGAAGGAGCCGAGGGAGACTGGATTAAACTACACGCCCAGAGCGACCAGGATATAATTACTGCCCATAATTGGTTTAGGTCGCTGTCGGGATTGTCAGACAATACAGGCTTCGATACTAACCGAATTCGACAAGAATATGAGGTCGCGCTCAATACGGTTATTATCGACCAGCAGGACTTTTTCGCCGAGCAATACCGTAGAATTATAGAGGAGGTAACGGGAGTAGACGCCTCAAGCCTGCGCTTTGTTAACGAAAGTCCGATATCTATAGCAGACCAGATTAGCAGCGACAAGGTAGTTAAGAAGGGGGAGGCTCGCGAATTACTTGGTTTGCCGGTAGACGAGAACGATCCGCGTATGGACGAATTTATAGACGACGGCACTACCAAAACTTTAACGCTCGAATAATGGCGCAACTAATAACCGCAGAAGAGATTATCGAGCTCGCCTTTATGGACGACGACTTCGACGAGGACAATCTTAAAGACCTATTTATCGAGGTGACTCAGGAGGCCCATATACGCCCGGTACTAGGCGACGATCCAGACCAGGGCGAGAGCCTCTACGACGAGATCGTAACCCAGAATAACAATAACAATATAGGCGCCGACAATCGAATACTGCTCGAGCAATTTATCCGCCCTGCTCTGGCGTTCTTTTGTAAGTACGAGATCCTGGAGGAGGTGTCTATCAAGATCACGAACCAAGGCGCCCAGAGTAACTTTACTGAATTCGGGCGCGACGCAACTAACCAGCACCGCTCCGACCTATCTAAGAAGATCTACTCACACGCCCAAACTCTTAGTAAAAAAATGACTCGGTTCCTGGAGGCAAACGAAACGAAGTACCCTTTATATAGTTCGAGTATGAATGTAGATCGAACCAGTAATATTATTGGCGGTATCGTTCTGGGAGCTGGCCTGCCTGATGCGCCACTACGACCTGAAGACGATCCGATAGACCACCACCACCACTAAAATGGCCGATCCGAAGCAAGATATTAACCAACACGCGAACGCCGACGTCGATAAGGACAGGACAGCCAGCGATGTAAACCTACATACTCCGTTCGGGGCTCTTACTTCGGGCAAAGGCAATCAAATATTTACAGACGAGAAGGATCTCGTTAGCTGGTTCCCGGGTAGGCTACCGCCTGTACTGGACATTGTAGACGGCAACGCGGCACCCAGCACCGAGGTAGACGGCGACGTATATGTGCTAGAGGACGATATAGAAAGAGACGTAGATACTATACTCTTCCAGTCGGGCAACACCATTAGAGCCGCCTTTAACGACTCTTTCGCTTTACCTGCGGTAGGAGACTTTATACAATTTGAGAACGCTACTAATGCCATAAACAACGGATCCTTTTTAGTAACCGCATTACCGGGCGCGGGTGCTGTTGATTTTACTAACCCTCTCCGATCTGATCTTGCCGACGACGAGTTGAGCGATTCGCCCGCGACCTCAAAATGGACCTTTGTAGACTGGGACGGAGCACGCGCAAAGGACTGGGTTAAGTTTGACGCCGCCGCCGACCTTTGGCGGGCAATAACCCCACAGGAGGGCAATACATTTTACAATAAAACGACAGGAACAAACTTCTTTTTCGGATCGACCTCGCTATGGATAGAGGAGCTACTAGACGTATCTAGCTTGCTTGCTATGCGTTCAGGCATAGTATTGGCCGCTACCTTTGCCGGTAATCCGAAGACTGCTACGGTAACTTTTACGACGCCGTTCTCCGATGCTGTCTATTCGATAGGCGTAATCGGGGAAGATCAAAGGAGCTGGTATATCCAAAGCAAAGTAGCAGCGAGCTTCATAATTAATACGGGATCTAATACTGCGCCGTCTTTCGATGTTATGTGGACGGCAATAAAGAGCGGGGAGTTCGGATAGTGGTATTACGCATAGATGAAATAGAAGTAGGCACCGGGCGAAAAAACAAAAGCGTCTCTGTTACTGAAAATTATGTAGTAGCCGATAATGTTGATACCGTTTTTTGTGATACTACGGGCGGAGATATCGCAGTTACGTTACCTGCGGCTTCGGATCATTTAGACCGTGTTATCGTTATGGTAAAAACCGACGCATCTGGCAACCAAGTTACTAGCGAAGGGCAAAGTATGGCAAGTCAATACGCCTCACTAAAAGCACAATCGGGCGGAACTAATTGGATACCTTTACTATAGGATAGAATTATGGCAACAGCTACAGATAAAACCAAACAGGGCGCCGATCGCGAGTTCGAGTTCGAAGTAGTCGACGATGCAACAGAAGCGCCTATTAATTTATCTACTCTTGAGGGTATTTTCGTTCATCTTATATACGAGAATCTTCGCATACTACAGAAGTATAGCCTCGTATCGAAGGCCGACTTTGAAACCCTAACTATTGTAGACGGACCTAACGGAATACTTAGTGTTAAGCTACAGAGCAAAACAACCCAGAACGCAGACCTGGGCGATATATTCGTAGAGATAAAGACCGAAGACGATAACGGCGACTTTGACGATAGCACAAAACACGATCTTACCGACGACGCTCTGGTAACTCAGATAGTCAGGTCTGTAAGTCGAGACGAAAAGAACCTAGCCTAATGGCTTTAAAGATTAAGGTAAAAACCCGAAGCTCTAAAATAAGGACTAAGGTTATCCTTAAGAATACCGTAACCGGGGCGGCGGCAGCACCTCCCTCGGCCATAGTTTACAATTTTCCACCTCCGAGCGGAGCAGATCTCGTACACAGAACAGGAGACGAGCTGGACATCTGGCAGACTATTTTCAATAACGGTATATTGCCAAACGTAGGAACAAGGGCCTTGCCTGACCCAAACGACTTTACAAAGCTGCTGACACTTAATGCGTTTGGGACGCTTGAAAAATTCACTAACGATAAGGGGCTTTTAACGTATGACGGTTCGGGTGGAGAAACGGTTGATTATGTAATAAATCATAACAACGGCATAGCGTATCTTACATTAACACAGGAGTTTATTAGTGGTGGAAATGCTAATACTAATTGGGACAATCATATAGATGGCGCCTTGGCTTGGGTTCAAGGGGTATATAGCGATTTCTTCCTTCCTTCGTTCGACCAATTAAGTGATATTGCCGATAGGGGCAGCGCAGGTAGGGCATTTGATTATCCGCCATTCAACACTACTGATGGGACTCAAATATGGATGTCATCAACAGCTATAGTTTCAAACAATGAGGCCTATAGAACTGATCGCAATTCAGGGATAGGAGACGATCTAAAAACCGCATCAAACAAAACAGCTTATTACTGTAGAAAACACTTCTAATGAAAAAGTATCACAATACAACCGAGATCACCTTAGACGATGGCGCTACATTAAAAAACTTTGACTGGTGGCTGAGAGAATTTTATCACGATTATGAAACCTCTATTTCTCACGGTACAGTGGTAATGGAGTCGGGGGGCTTTAAGCACTCAAGACGATACGAAATAGCCAACCCCGCAACCTATGTGGAACAAGCCTTATTAAATGAATTGTTAAAACTTCCCGAGTTCACAGGCAGTACGCCTATATAAAACACTAACTTTGATAAAACCTTAATTATGAGAGTAGAACGCCAAGAGCTTACGCACACGGTAGACGGCACCGACGCTACTATTAAGTTGCCTAGTATGCGGAGCAAAAACGTTTCGATCCAGGTCATAGCAACCGGACTGGACGCCAGCCTTACTTCGCTTGACTACGTACAGGGCAACGACGAAGACGCTAGTAATTGGGTAAGCCCCCCTAATCTGAGCCAAATAGCGCCTGTTACGAACGACTCCTCCGATTACCAGCAGGAGACCGAACAGCTAGCCGATCACCTGGGGGCTACTTTGGTACACGGTTCTGCGACCGCAGGCACTCTCAAGTTTATCTTAAGGGGCAAACCTAACGGCGGATAGTGGTACTGCTCAGTATGCTTTATATTTTGCTGGACCACCCGACGAACGTGCAGGATGTAACCTTCAATACTATGCAGGTTATTACCCTTATTAGTGGGGTGCTCGGCGTAGCTGGCGGCTACTTTGCTAATAAGTACGAGGTCGAAAAGCTGAAGGCGGCGAAGCTGGCGCTTAAGAAAACCTTGGAGAAGGAGAACGAAGAGCGTAAAGCCGAAATCGAGAAGCTCGAGAAGCTAATGAACAAACGAGTCGACGCGGCGAACGAGAAGATAAAGGAGCTCGATACCAATATAGGAACCAAGCTGGATAAGATTCAGACGGAGGTTAAGGAGATTCACCTTAAGCTAGGCGAGAACCATAACGCGCTACTTCAGGCGCTCTTAAATAAAGAGAAATGAGCAAACATATTTGGTTATTGGATGCTGGTCACGGTTCAATTATTGACGGTGTTTATGTTACCCCGGGCAAACGCTCTCCGGTCTGGCCTAACGAGGATCCTCCGCAGCTATTTGAGGGTGTATTTAATAGAAGGGTGCGCGAGGCGCTGGTATTGCTTCTGGCCGATACGAGCCTCGAGTATCTTTTCGTATCGCACGGAGATAAGGACGTCTCCCTAGGCGATCGAGTAGCCTATGCTAATGAACTCCACAGGAAGCATAAGAATTGCATTTACCTTTCGATACATGGCAACGCAGGAGGAGGAACAGGCTTCGAAGTATTTACCTCTCCCGGAGAAACTGCTAGCGATCCTATTGCTACGATATTCTGCGAGGAAATAATTAAAGAATTCCCCGAGCGCAAATTCAGGCCAGATTACTCGGACGAGGATCCCGATAAGGAGGCGCACTTTTACGTCCTAAAACATACCGATTGCCCCGCCCTGTTAACTGAGAACCTGTTTATGGATCGCCTCGAGGACTGTAAATTCATGCAATCACAGGAGGGCGTAGATAGAATCGCCCTGGCTCATTTTAACGCGATTAAGCGCGTAGAGGGGCTTCCTGTATGAACAACGCCAGGCGCACCCGATTAAAGCTCGCTACGGCCGTCCTTGTCTTTCTGGCGGCTATTACAATCTTCGCCATCTTAAAGGATATGGAGGCCGTAGCCTCGACAGCGATCGCAGGGATCCTAACTGTAGCGACTATGTATATCGGAGGAAACTCGTATCGGAAATCCAGTAAGCCACAATGAACAAAAAGCTGTTAATAACCCTCATTTTGTTAATAACTGTCGAGACAGCCGTTATCGCCTATCTGATATTCGGTAACGATCCTGGACCTAACGAGGAGGTTATCCGACTCGAGGAGCAGAACAAGATCCTGGAGCAAAATCTCTACGTGCAGAAGGTAGAAACTACAAAAGCCCTAGGAAAAGTAAAGGAATTAAAGGCGAGCCTGAAGGCGGTTAAAGATCAAAAGCCTATAATTGTAAAGAAATATGTTAAAGAGCGCAGCCGTATTCGTAGCCTTTCTCCTGTGGAGTCTGTACAGTATCTCGCAGAGTGGCTATCCGAAACTCCTGATAATTAGCGGCGATAGTATCGTCGCCTTAACCCTACCCCAGGTTACTAAGGTAAACGAGACGCACGTTAACCTGTACGAGTGTCGGGAATTGATAACCAACCTTAACGATCAAGTCCTTATATACGACAGTCTCTTTATTGCACAGCTAGGGGTAAGCAAATCGCTAGAGCTAGAAGTTAATATCCTCGAAGATATGAACGCAAACCGCAGAGGTATAATCGAAGCCCTCCAGCTCGATCTCAAACGGGCCAAAAGACGGCTAAAGGTTCAGAGGCTCCTTAAATGGGGGGGCGTAATAGGAGGCGCTGCGCTAGGCTTTTTCGTTCCTCGCGCCCTCAACCTATAATCATTCGTCTAAAAAGAGTCCGGGCTTTGTCGAAAAGTTTAAGGGCTTCGTCTAATTCTACTTGACAGTTGTAAAGTAATTGTTATCTTTACCCATGCAAACACAAACTAACCAAAACTTATAAATTATGGCAGAGAATAAACATACGGCTACGCCTTGGACATTTCACACGGATTCATCGGATGGCAAAGTTAGGTCTGGGGATTTATACTGGCTTAATGGCAACGGGGGAGAAACCATATTGGAATCTCTTCATAATAATTTAGGAATAATAAAAGAAGAAGAAGCCCAAGCTAACGCAGAACGGATAGTGCGTTGTGTTAATCATTTTGATGAATTGGTTAAGGCGTTGGAAAGTCTTAGATTACTTGAAAATGAGAATAATGAGGGGTGGGTAAACGATGCCCTAACAATCGTACACAAAGCCCTTAAAAACGCACAACGATGAAGCGCATTAAGCAGCTTATCCACGATAAAATGGTAAGCGAGACAATTATCGAGAATCTTACCGATCAGCTCTATTGGTTATTGTATGTATCCGAAGGTACGCTCTGGGCTCGGCTATTCGACAGACGACAAACCGAGCGAATGACTCTGGAAAATATTGAGTTCGAGATAAATCACCTAACCAAAAACAATCGAAGACCTTTGTGGGCAGGTTGACTTGATTCCGACAGATAATTTCATTAAATTTGTTGGGCTATGAGTAAAATAGAAAAGTTTAAACACCCATTATATATTGCATGGTGCAATATGAAGCAACGATGCTATAATAAGAATCGTGTAGATTACAAGTACTATGGCGGTAAGGGAATAGAGGTTGCAGGAATATGGCTGAATAACTATGCCAAGTTCTGTGAGTGGAGTTTGATTAATGGTTGGCAAAAAGGAATGACGCTTGACAGAAAAAATGGAGAGAAGCATTATTGCCCACCTAATTGCCGATGGACTACTAAGGCAATACAAGCAAGAAACGCCAAGTTGAGGGAAAGTAATTCATCAGGGTATATCGGAGTCACAAAAGATAAGAGAAATGGGAATTGGTATGCCTCTGTATGTGTCAACGGGGCTTCTATCGCACTTGGCTATCATGGCACAGCAAAGGAAGCAGCACTAATTAGAGATAACTATATCCTTCAGAACGGGCTTAAAGGGTATAAGTTGAATTTCAACTTGCCCGGCAAATAGACCTCAAGCCAACAAAAGCATTTCTTGATAAGATAGAACTATGTTAATTAATTGTTAATAACTTAACTTGACAACTGTAAAGAATTTTATATATCTTTGGCCCAATGAGCGAAACAGAAAAGACGGAACCGAAAGAGTTAAAGGTAGATCCTAACAAGCTCCAGACGCCAAGCACTTACGCGGAGGAAGTAGGGCTTACTCGGCAGACGATTTACGACAAGATCAAGTCGGGCGCCCTAAACAGCAGGAGAATAGACGGCGTATTATTTGTAGACTTAAGCTAAATTTTTTTGTCTAATAACTTGACAACTGTAAACTAAAAACCAAAACAATGAAACAAGAATTTGAAATGACCAAAGAGGAGATGGACAACATCGTTGCTATCAATAAAGACGGGGGCGACCCAGTGATGTTCATAGGCGGAGGGCAACCGATTGGTAGTTCTTTGCAAGAAAACATTAATAAGTATTGGCAAACATTAAGCGAAAAATACGAATTTGATCAGATGTCAGTAGAGCCCAGCAGTAGAGGTAAATTGTTTTTTCTCGCAACACCAAAGAAGGTTGAGGAACCAAAAACACAGACAGATATTGAAATAGAAAAATATTTAGACGGAACCAATGGCTATATATCAATACAGGTTATGCAATCTCTACGCAAAATAATTAAGCAACTGGAAAAATGCGAATATGACTGTCAGGGTGGCCCACTAAATAATAATGTTGCGTTCTTGGCTTTGAAGAGAATGGCAAAATAAACGACACAACTGTAAACACTAATTAACCACCTAAGATTATGGAATTACAATTTTTTACTATTGCCGACGGTGTAGATTTGTCCTTATGCGGAGGAAGCCCACTCGACAAAAGCATAACCCACCTACATATAGACTGGCGCCTTATAATTGATAACGACGCGAAAGGTATCTCCGGTATGTATCCAATAGTAGGCAAGGTTGCCTTTACTTATGCAGTAGAAGAGCACGACTTTGAGCACATGGCAAAGGACGACGAAAAAGAGACGACGATAGTACTCGAATCTTCTCCCGACTTCTCAGATAACTACGAAGATAAGGCGGGCGATCGCTGGAGCGTTGAAATCGACTACTCGAACGCCGGTAAGCGCTATCTTATAGAGGACTTCTGGGTAGATCTGGACGCCAAGAAAGTTAATATTGAATTCTCAGACACCACAAACGACGATTAATGTACCCGGGCCCAACCACTGTAATGTATTTGAAGGCGCTAGAGGGCGCCCCTATCGAAGTACATAAAGTGCTAACGGTATTCCGCACCAATATAATTCGTAAAACCTGGGAGCGCTTTAATACCACAAACGAGGTAGTATTTAACCAGCGAGATAGGGAGATTACAAAACTCTTCCTCGCCAAGGGATCTCTAAAAAGAAAATATATCGAATCACTTAAAAACCGAAACTATGACAAACGTTATAACGGGTAATGAATTCATTACCGAAGAGCTTAAGAAGTACGATCTAGCGGACGCCACTATCGAGCAGCTAGCTAAAGATTACCTCGGCCTTACCATATCGGGAGTAGAGGATAAAGAGGGTTACGAAAAAGTTAAAGAGGCATGGCTTAAGACCAGGGGCTACCGAACCTCTGTGGAGAAGAAGCGCACAGAGCTAAAGGCTAACGCCCTGGAATACGGCAGAAAGGTAGACGGAGAGGCTAAAAGGATTACCTTATTGCTGGCCCCGATAGAAGACAACCTGGTTAAGAAGAAGGAGGCTATAGATAACGAGGCCGAGCGCATTAAGAAGGAAGAGGCGGCGAAGAAGCAGCTCTCTAACCGTATTGAGAAGCTCGCTAGTATAGGCCTCACGGCGCCAGGGGAAGAGCTACTGGCTATGGACGACGTAGAGTTCTTTACATACTTTAACGAGAAGTACGACGCTCACCTGGAGGAGAAGCGACAGAAGCTCGAGAAGGAGCAGAATAAAGTCGACGAGGAAAAGGTTAAAGCAAAAAGGGCAGAAGAAATAAGAAAGGCAGAGGAAGGCGCGGCAGAACAAGCTATTAAAGATGAACGAGAAAAGCAGGAACTCGAACGCCAGAATAATGAGAAACTCAAACGCGAAGCGGAAGAAGAAAGGCTACGCGAAGCTGCCGCAGCTCCAGAGAAAGAGAAGCTCGCCGCCTTCGTTAAGGCTCTGGACGATCTTCATTGTCCCGACATGGATACTCAGAAAGGCACCGATATAATGTCGGACGCGCTAACCTTAATCGCCAAAGTAAAAATATACGTAACTACTAAAGCCGATAAACTATGAGCCATACAACAGACTTAGTGATTGACAAAATGAACGAAGAAAAGCAATACGACAGTTCAGATGATTTGTGTCCCGATTGTGAAGTATTGAAAGATGAAGATGGCGGCTGTGATTGCTTAGACAACCTAAGTAAATCGTGGATGGAGGGTAAAATCTAATCAAGTTTACAATTTAAAAGCAAAACTATGACAACTACAGCAGTAACAAAAGTTAACCTTAAAGCGCCTGTTACTATTAACGCGGCGTTCTTAGAAACGATTCGCGACAAGTGGCTTCAACAAAGCAATAAGGAAACGTTCGCCCGGGAGATATCCTTTGTCTTACAGCACGTAGCTAGGAATAAAAGCCTAGCTAAATGTACTGGCGAGAGCGTCCTGGCTGCGGTTCTTAATATAACCCAGACGGGACTAACCCTTAACCCGGCTCTTAAGCTGGCCTACTTAGTACCCCGCTACACTGGCGGCGCCATGCAATGCACCCTAGAGGCCTCCTACCAAGGCCTAGTAAAGCTAGTTACCGATACGGGTAGCGTTAAGGAGATCTACTCGCACCCCGTTTTTAAGGGGGACGTCTTAGAAGTATCGCTCGGTACCAGCGTAGAGGTAACCCATAAGCCAGAATTTAACAGTAAAGAGCTGGACAAGATCTACGCGGTAGGTGTATTAAAGGACGGATCGAAGCAGGTCGAGGTAATGACCGCCGAGGATATTAACGCTATACGCGACCGCAGCGAGAGCTATAAGGCCTTTAAGGATCCAAAGAAGCCGCAGGTTAAGACCGCTATCTGGGAGACTCATTACATCGAAATGGCTCGGAAGACTGTTATCCGTCGGCTCTGTAAATATCTACCGAAGACCGAACAGTGGGACCGGGTAGCTAATGCGATCAATATAGACGAAGAGGACTATCGAGCTAGTGATACTCAGCTCGGCTACCTGGAGAGCCTTATAGGGACATCTACGATAGCGGAGGAGCGTAAGGATAGTCTCTATACAGAACTTAATAATATGACAGCAGACCGCGCTAGTGAGCTTATAGTAGAGCTTAAGGAGAAGCAGGCAGACAGCGCGAACCTTAGCGGCCCCGATATTGACGAACAAAGCAAACAACGCGCCACCAATGACTAGCGAATATAATAAGCAGAACTGGCAGGAGCTTCTACGTAGCGTTATCGGACGGGAGAATATATCGAAGACCTTCTTTAAGGTCTATCCTAGCCCCATATACGCCGCCTACGGCTCTATGGTTGTTCTCTCTGCCATATTCCGCCCATTAGGTAATGAGCTCAATATGGCGCTGCGGATCCGCAATTTAAGCCTTACCTATCTCTACCTCGATCCAGCAAATAAGAAACCTCAATCCGTTAAAGCATGAAGCCTAGAGATATGAGATCCCAAAGTATTGTGTTTAAGTCGACATACGGACTAAAGAAAGACTCGTCTTTTAGGGGCGAGAGCTTCCGATCTATTCCGTTAACTTGGAGGCTGGGGGTATGTAATATCGAGATATTAAAAGTGCGGGTGGCTAGCTGGAGACCGAAACTAAGTAGGTCTAATAGCGCGGTGTTTTATTACGAGGTAGACACCCTAGAGAAAGCTGACAATATACTTCTAGGCTATAAGGATTTCAGCTTCAAAAAAGTAGAGAATTTATTCGAGGATATGTACATTAAGGATAATGTCCTTAAAAAGAATACTGGCGCTATTATGGAGTGGCTAATGGGTGTGTTTATTCCTAAAGCCAGAGAGCTATTCCCAATACAAAACGGCAATATATAATGGCTAAAGATCCTGCATTTTTATTCTACCCTAACGACTGGCTCGGCGGCACTATGGGCATGACTTTCGAGGAGAAAGGCGCCTATATGGATCTCTTAATGCTTCAATTTAATCGTGGTCACATGACCAGGCGTATGATAGGTCAAACGATAGGCAAGCTCTGGGAAAATATCGCGGACAAATTCTGTCAAGACGAGCAAGGCCTCTACTATAATATCCGGCTGGAATCAGAGAAAAATAAGCGGCAGAATTATACCCTAAGCAGGCGCAATAATAGAGAGGGTAACAACCAACACACTAAAAAGGAGAGTGGTCATACGACCCCCCGTATGGAAAATGAAAATAGAAATAAAGATATAATTGAAAAGAGAAAAAGGAAGTTTATTGAAGAGTGCCAAAAAATCAATACCGAGAAGGGTACTTTGTCAGTGGCCGAGCTTAAGAACTTCTGCGACTATTGGGCGGAACGTGGCCCAAAGGATAAGAAGATGCGATTCGAGAAACAAACCTCCTTTGATATTAACCTTCGCCTGCATAGGTGGGCCAGAAATAACTACGGAAGCAATAAACAGCCAACAGGTAAAGTAACAGGAACAGAAAACTATGACGAAAAACTCTAAAGCAAAAGAAGCAGTAGAGCTATTGGAGAAGTACGGCACCAAAGCCTGCCCGGGCTTCCGACTTACCGACCAGAACTCCGTTCCGCTTATGTCGCTAATGGAGTACTTTAGAGAGGATAAAGAATTCGAGGAGCGAGACGACAGCTACTCGCTAAAGAAAGGATTACTTATTCAGGGCGACGTCGGCACAGGCAAGACGGTAGCTATCCGCCTATTCCAACACCTACTCAGAACCAGAAAGGAAGGCTTTAAGATGATAGCTACCCGCCACGTTGTAAGGGAGTTCATAATACAGGGCGAGGCTATTATCGAGGAGTACGGAAGGAAGAGCTATAAGGATAAAAACCTTAACGGAACGCCTCGGATCTTCTGCTTCGACGACCTGGGCCTGGAGGAGACGGACTCGAAAGTATATGGCAATAAGCGTAACGTAATGGCGGAGATTCTATTCGATCGTTACGAGGAGTTCTGCCGTACCGGCATGAAGACCTACGCTACTACTAATCTCGACGCTACAGGACTGGAGGCGGCTTACGGTATGCGTATTCGAGATCGCTTCCGCGAGATATTTAACATTATTCAATTCAAGGGCGACAGCTTCCGAAAATGAACTGGAGCGACAACATACAAGTGTTCAATGCCGATTGCTTAGAGGCAATAAAGGGAATGGAAGATGATGCGTTCGATTTGGCTATTGTTGACCCGGAATATGGAATAGACGCAGCGAATATGACAATGGGAAAAGGAAGCGGTAATGATACTGGAAAGCATAAGAAAAAAGACTGGGACAAAAAGCCACCTTCTAGAGAATACTTTACAGAAGCTAGAAGGGTTAGTGTTGATCAGGTTATATGGGGAGGTAATTATTTTCACTTGCCACCGTCAAGATGTTGGCTTTTATGGGATAAGAAGGATTACAATTCAGACTTTGCTTCTCACGAAATGGCATGGACTTCATTCGATAAGGTTGTTAAGTGCTACAGAAGATCGCGGTCAAAGGATAATGATAATAGAGGCAAAATTCACCCCACCCAGAAACCAGTTCAATTATATAACTGGATTCTCGACAACTACGCCAAAGAAGGCGACACGATACTAGATACCCACTTAGGAAGCGGATCAATAGCCATAGCTTGCCATTACAGAGGCTTTGAGCTAACAGGGTATGAGATTGATCCAGACTACTACCAAGCGGCCTTAAAGCGCTTCAAACAAGTAACCTCACAAAAACAGTTATTTAGTAAATGAGAGAGCACGTTATAGGCTTACTGGCAATAGTGGAGGAGAATTCTGAATTAGTACCAGGTATTCTCAGCACTACTAAGTCCCGGAAGCATAGCCATATACTAGCAAAGCGGGTTTTTTGTGTTATTGTCCGAGAGGAGTATCCCTCACTATCACTAGAGCAGATAGGCTCTTATCTTGGTGTAGGATCCTTAAACCACGCCGCAGTAATTCACCACCTGAAAGGGCACGAAAAAGAGTACGAGGCCTATGAGGATTATACCATGCTCTATAATACTTGTCGAAGGCAATTCGACGAGTTGGGCAATGAGCTATCTAACGTAACTAAAAGCGATTTAATAAAGCGTTTAAGTAAACTATATGCCGATCGGGTTAGTCTCGAGAAGGCGATAGCCACTACAGAGCAGAGAATAACTAACGTAGATTATGCCCCGGAATAAGGACGAAATATATCTTACCCCGAACGAGGACGGCTCAGTAGGCCCACGCAAGGGTAAAGAGATTCGCAAGGCGTTAAAGGCTATCGCGGGTAAGCGCGTTATAATGACTATCGAGCGGGCCTATAAGAAGCGCTCTACCCTGCAAAATGCCTATTACTGGGGCTGCATAGTGCCTCACGAAATAGACGCCTTCGAGGAGGTCTGGGGCGAAAGGTTCGCTATCGATCAGATCCATACATTCAATAAGAATACCTTCTTCTCAACCGAGCACGTAATCGAAGATGAAACAAACGACTTCTCGGGGGAGATAATAAGGATACCCGGAACTACCACAGGGCACACGACGGTTGAATTCGAAGAAAAACTTCTGGAGATCCGTAAATATTTTATCGATAAATTCGGCTATTATATACCAGAGCCTAACGAGCAGCTAGAGCTACCGATAGATCCCGAAGGACCCGCTAATAATGCCAAAATGTAGAACGTGCGAACAGAAACAGAAAACATACTGGAAAAAGTTTACCTCGATAGTCCAGGGGTGGAAGAACCTGGTATTCAAGTCCGAGAGAATGGAGAGGTTAGCCAAAACGCGGGCACAAATCTGCTCTGCCTGCGAACATCTAACCGAGCTAGGGTTATGCGGTCGCTGCAAATGTTACATAGAAGCCAAAATAAGAAGCTACGAAGAGGAGTGTCCGATCGACAAATGGTAATAACGTGAGGCATGGCAGCTTATTTTCAGGAATCGGAGGATTTGATCTTGCTGCGGAATGGATGGGTTGGGAGAATGTTTTTCATTGCGAGTGGAATAAGTTCGGACAAAAAGTATTATCTTATTATTGGCCTAAAGCAATAAGTTATAATGACATTAAAGAAACAGATTTCACTATTCACCGAGGAGAAATCGACATCCTCACAGGAGGATTCCCCTGCCAACCCTATAGTGGAGCAGGAAAAAGACTTGGAAAAGAAGATGACCGTCACCTCTGGCCGGAAATGCTTAGAGCAATTCGAGAGATTCAGCCGGGCTACATCGTGGGCGAAAATGTTCGCGGCCTCACTAATTGGAACGGGGGAGTGGTATTCGATGAAGTGCAGGCTGAAATGGAAGCTCAAGGCTACGAAGTGCTCCCGTTTCTACTTCCAGCTTGTGCCGTCAACGCTCCCCACAGACGGGATAGAATTTGGTTTGTTGCCTACGATAAAAGCGAGGGATTACATGAACGACAGGAAATTAACAGACGGGAAAAATGTGAGCAAAAAGGGAGAGGAGTATGGAATAACAGTAGCACAGATGGCGAAAGCAGGGATGTTGCCAACACCAAACTCGCGAGACTACAAGGGAAGAACCGGGCCAGCATGGAAGAATCAGTCAAGCCTTCCGAACAAGTTGCTCCCAGCCCCGACAGCAACATCAGACGCGAAGGGAGGATGCACAAGGCCGAATGCAAAGCGACAGAACGACACGCTGGCTCATGCGATGCACTCAGCTACCGGGGCCAAACCTGGGACAACTTCCCAACTCAATCCCCGCTTTGTAGCGGAGATGATGGGTTTCCCACCGAACTGGACGGAATTACCTTTCCTAAGTGGCGAAAACAATCAATCCAAGGAGGAGGTAATGCCATAGTGCCACAACTCGCATACCAAATATTCAAAGCAATAGAAGATAATTATTATGTTTAACCCTTTAATACTTAATTTATTATGATTGGCACAGTAAAGTTCTTTAACCTACAAAAAGGCTTCGGCTTCATTACCCAGGATAACGAGGATAAGGACGTCTTCGTTCACAGCTCCGGCATAGTTCCCGGGACAGAGATTACCGAGGGCGATAGAGTCTCCTTCGATATTGAAGAGTCCGACAGAGGTCCGAAGGCCACTAACGTAGACTTTGAGGACTAGTGGCTACCTATCGGGAAGCTACAGGTAAAACTATTGACGAGGCGTTCTCCGAATTCGACCGCGAGAACCCTCGTATTTACCTGCGGTTCTGCGAGCTGGTAGATAAGCTGCGCGCCGCAGGAGTAACCAGGACAAGCTCTAAGCTAATTATTAACCGTATCCGTTGGGATCTTACTATCGAGACCAAATCGGAGGACGGCTTTAAAATTAACGATGCCTTTACCTCTCGTTATGCCCGCAAATACATACAGCAATATCCGGAGCACGAGGGGTTATTCGAGATTCGACAATTAAGATCTAACGGCTATAGGGTTAGCGGCCCTTCAGAGCCTATGGAAGTAGATATAAACGGACAAGGATTACTACACATTTAACTATGAAAAAATACTGGCCTTCGCACCATACCCACAAATTAATAAGCCCAAAGGAGAAAATAACTATCGCCAGAAGCGTAATGAAGGGCGAAGATAAAACAACCGTTTGTAATACTTGGCTTATACCGCCCAGTCAATTAAAGGAGATCGTAGACCATTATAAGGACAGCGACGCGGTAAGCGCCCCAGATCTGCAAACTGCCGTAGCTATCGCACAAAATAGCACATACCAACCTCCGGTTATATCAATGGGTAAGCGCGAGCCTTATTACCTTGACGAGGAGAACATGGGCTCCGAGCTACCATGCGATCCTCTACAGCCTCGGCCCTATTCCGCCTACAAAACCCTTCCACCATATCGACCGGAAGCCTTACTTATCGAGCCGGTCTTTATTTCGAAAGGCAAAACAATAGGGGAGGCCGCAGAAGAGCCTCTCGACCTACCCAAGCAGAACGGTAAGAATAAATACTCCAAACACCAATACACATAATGGAATTAGAAGAAGCAATACGGGACGCCGATAACCGAGTTAAGAATACTGGATTCGACTGGCACGTTGTCAAAGTCTTCGACGAGATAAGGGGCTACTATTACGAGACCGTATCGGAGCACTACCTTAAGGTTCATAAGAAGGCAAAGTCGCTGCACGTCGTTAAGGCTCCCGGCACTCCCTACCAAAAGCGCAGAAGGTTTTTAAAGTATCTGAAGAGCGTTCATAAGAAGATGAAAAAGGCCAGAAACCGTTCATAATGTGGAGTTATTACGGAGCAAAAACAAATGTTGTTAACCACTATCCGACGCCTAAGTGTGATAAAATAATTGAACCGTTCGCTGGCTCTGCTCGATATGCGTTAAAGTATTTTGAAAAGCAAGTTCTTCTAGTAGATAAGTATGAGGTGATCACCAAAATTTGGAAATGGCTTCAAATGTGCTCCCCTAAAGATATATTAGGACTGCCTCGGCTAAAGGCTGGAGAATCCCTACACGACTTCACGTTTGATTGTGAGGAAGCAAAGTTGCTTATGGGGTTTCTAGTGTCTTATGGACTTGAGAGGCCGCGAATGACAGCAACAAAAAAGCAAACTGTTAGACCAAACTTTATTCCATATTCACTTCAGCGCATATCTAAAAACCTCTTTAAGATAAAGCACTGGGAAATACAACAAGGTAGTTACGAAGATATAGATAACCAGAAAGCCACTTGGTTTATTGACCCGCCATATCAATTCGGCGGACAGTGCTACCCAGTAGGTAGCAAGAAAATTAACTTTAATCACCTTGGCAAATGGTCTCGAGACCGCAAAGGTCAAGTTATGGTTTGCGAAAACACTAAAGCAACATGGATGGACTTTAAACCTATGACTCAACATAAAGGCCGAACGGGCATACAGCATGAGGCTATATGGTGTAATGAAAAAACTGTATTTGATAACGAACAATTACAAATATTTAGTTGATAATATGTTAATAACTAAAGCCCCAAATGCTTTACAACTGTAAGAATATTACTACCTTTATTGCCTAATGAGGACCAGCGACCAACTTAATAAGAACTATCTTGTTCGGTACTACCCGAAGAGTAACCGCGTTAAGAATCACCTGGTCGGATTCAATCGAATGAAGACGTTAACGGGCGATATCTTTACCTTCTATAAAATGCTGGATCGGGTAGAGAAAAATAAGGACGACCAGATAAGAGTTAACCTACGGCGAGGTATCGCCTTTGAATTCACACGACGATGAAAAACAAACCTATCGATCGCCACCGTCCCGGTCACCCGAGGCGAAGAAGAAGGCGCAGACCTCCCAGTATTTACGACCTTAAGAAGAGGCTTGCGGTGCTTCAGATTCGGCTATGAGGACAATAGGAATATTACTAGTAAGTATTGGAGCTGTTGTTTCTGTTATGGGGGTCGTCCAACTAGACACAGAGGCTCACTCAGAGAAGCAGCGAGCCGATTCGCTACAGAGCCTACTCGATCAATGTTCGGACTGTTGTAACGACGGTAACTTAGGAATAGTAGATACGAAAACAGCAGTAGTTAAGCACTACCTCTGGCGGGACTCAGTAATAACCTCACACTATGGTAATTTATGAGCAACGAAACATTAACCGAACCCTACAGCCTCCTTAACGACCCCGAAGTGCGGTCCGTTACGCGACTACACGAAAACGGTTGTAGTTGGCTACACGTTGAAACTATAGGCTACGGCTCAGTAAGAATACCAAGCGAGGTAGCCCCAGAGGAGTATAAGGAATTAATGCGTACTGCTATACTAAAGACCCTCGGGGCTCAGATAGAAGCAAAGAAGAAGGAGATCGAGAGCCTTAAGCACCATTATAACCGAATTAATAAGCGATGAATAGCGAAGACGTAGCCGAGATTCGGCGCTTAAGCAATAACAGCACTTATCCTCCTGGGCAGATATGGCAGGCAAAGTTAACCTCTGGGTTAACCTGGGAGGGTGTAGAGGCGGCAATACGCAAAGCCAGAGAGGAAGGACTTTCCTTATCGCAATCGCTTATGGTAACGAAACACGAAGCAGCAAAGAAACTACCTAGCCGAATGCTTATAGACAAAACAGACCTAACTCAGGCAGAGATTATTAAGGTTCACGACGAATTCCATAAGGCCTTTGCGGGAGCAGATAACGCCCGAGAAGTGAAGATAATATCTGCGAAGATTCAACTACACTAAGCTCTAGCTAATGGCAGAAATGGTTAATAACAATACCCTGAAGGAGAAGAACCGGTTCGGTAATCTCGACCGCTTTACTGACGATAAGGGAAAGCAGGACTATAAGAGCGGGAAGGTTGTCGACCATATCCCGAAGAGCGATCGTATCGAGCTGGGGCAGAAGGTTACGCCTCTTAAAAAGTCGGTCGACGCGGTCCTGGATAAATGTAAACCTTTGACAAATGCCTAAGAAGATAATATTATCAGCCCCAGATCTCGACACAATAGTCGACAGTATAAACGAGGGCATATACGCCGTAGAGGCGGAGAATATTAGGACCGAGGATATACGAATCTGGATACCTCTTTACTTTAATTCAATGCTATTAAAATATGTGGCGGATATAAGCCCGGTATACGGACAATATGCCCAAGACGGCTACCTTACTTCGTATCGAGGCGTTAAGGTCCTGGAGGGATACGAAAACGATGTAATAATAGGCTTTAAGGACGCGGCGCTCTACGATATTGCACCGAAAATAGTTAGAATTCCCTAATGACTCCCGAAGAGGAACAATATTACAACGAGTGCGGACTCTGCCCTAATTGCGGCACCACTGTTCACCAAAGCCAGCTAGGTAAGGGAAATAATGTAGCGACCGTCTGCGTACATTGCGTCGATCAGGAGAAGAACGCGATTGAGGCTTGGAACGAGAACGTAGAAGAAACACTTAAATAAAAACTGCAAACTATGGAAACCACAAAAAACAAGATTACCACAAATGAAAAGACCAGGACCGTAACCGACCTGGCAGAAGCAATAATAGCGACTCGGACGAAAAAAATCATGCACAATAAAGCCGAGAAGCAGGCAGAGATAGATAAGGAATTAGCGATAGTTCTTGAATCCTTCGAGGAAACATTCTACGACGTCCTTCGGCTATTTAAGGAGGAAGGAATAGATTACGAAGCCAAAATGGTAAGAAGAAAAAGTTACGAATTTTCCCACGACGAGAAGGCTATATTCTTTAGTAAAGGCAAACATGGGTACCCGCTCTATTATACTGTAGATAACGAGCGACGCGACGAAACAGGGTACGGCGCTCGCTGGATGTTAAAGGACGGCGGTAGCTGGGGGAATTGGCCTATAGGCGATATAGCCGTAGGTATCTATAACGCTATTATATTGCCGTCCCAGAATCAGGAAGCAGAAGATCCCGCACCTGATTGTAATACCCCGAAGCCCAGATATAACGAATTGCTTATTCATTATAACGACGGGGAGACTAACCGATACGGCACCGACGACTCGAATATCCTATCTATTCGTAGGCGCTTCGGGGCATTTATTGTCCGCCAAAAGAACGGCGAGGTAAAGAGAATTAAGGCTAGCCAGTATACCTACCGCAAAAACGTTGAACCGTATAATTTTGAGGACTAATGACTAGTGTAGACTGGGAAGGCAGTATCGACTTATCCGTACGTATCAGGAGGATAGAGGCTACCTTTGTGTTAACTCACGCACAGATTAACGCAGCGCTGAAGGCTGGCTCTATTTACGTCGATGGGGTATACTACGAAGTTCCGATCGGCCAATTAAGGCAGGCCGACGAAGGAGAGAACCATTTAATGCTAACTGAGAAAACCTAACCCTATGGCAAAAAAGAACCTTACTTACGAAGACATGGATAAGCTCTGCAAAAAGAAGATCGCTCGTATGGAGCAGATAGTCGATATCGTTACAAGGGCTAACGAGCGGATAAAGAACTTTGGCGGGGAGGTTACCAAGCTCCAGGGAGAGGTTAACGAACTCTGCGACGCTATGGAGCAACTGCCCGACTCAGAAATACCCGAAACCGTATAGCTATGACTAAGAAACAAACCACCGATAAGGAGAAACCCCACAAAGGAGGCCAGAAGGGCAATAAGAATGCTCAGAAGTGGACTCAGAAGAAAGTAGATAAGCTGGGGGAGGACCTTCTCGCATGGTTAAAGCAAGAGAAGAACATCTTCTTTAA
>SDBS01000447.1_pt1 | contig 39925 bp, 38 predicted proteins | sample 2277091 | NCBI WGS metagenome assembly SDBS01 (sample SAMN10404972, study PRJNA504765) | marine sediment metagenome | isolation source: marine sediment core GS10_PC15, 163 cmbsf | place: Arctic Ocean: Southern Knipovich Ridge | collected 2010
CTCAATAGCTTCTGTGACCATTTCTTTCAAGTCTTCTGAGGGATTATCCTCGATGACGTAAGCAAGTCCATCTTCTCTCATCTCAAAGACCTTAGGGCAGACATCGGCGCAACTTCCGTCGCCTATGCATATATCTTGGTCTACTATGACTTTCAAACTAGCATCTCCCAATACAACGCTTCAAACAAAATATTTCTTTGTCAGTTCCATTTATCTTTTCTTTCAACAATAAAAGTAATTTTAGAATAAACAATACGGCAATGCAATATCAATTTGTCAGGTTTTTGTTTTTAAGAGTCGCAAGCCATTTATTATGACCAATAACGCTCCAAACTCGTTGATCAACAAACCGGGGACTAAGCCTATATAACCCAACAAAGCTAATGGCACCAAGAAGGCGACAATGGTCAGAGCAACAAAGATGTTAAACACAATTATTTTAACGGTGCGCCGGCTTAAAGCGAAAAAATAAGGTAGTTTACTCAGATCATCCGACATAAGGGCAATATCAGATGTCTGGATAGCTACGTCTGTACCAGCGGCTCCCATGGCTATGCCGAGGCTAGATGCGGCCATAGCCGGAGCGTCATTGACTCCATCACCGATCATTGCTGTTACGCCGTGTTTTTTTTCTAGGTCAAGGACTGCTGAGACCTTGTCTTCCGGCAGGAGTGATGCTTGGAAGTCATCAAATCCGGCTGTTTGGGCCATTATCTTGGCTGTTTTCTTGTTGTCACCGGTAAGCATGTCGATTTTCTCTATGTTCATCTTTTTTAGCTGTTTGATGGTTTCAGAAACCCCGTCTCTTAGCTGATCCGATACAGCGATAAGGCCGATGAGTGTATCGTTTTTACTTATAAAGACGATGGTCTTGCCTTGGGTTTCAAGGTCGTCGGCAGTCTTATTAAACGAGTCAAGAGAAATCGAGTGTGCTTCAAGCAAGCGCTCGCTTCCGATATGATAGGTATTTCCGTCGAGCGTTCCCCGGGCTCCCAAGCCGGGAATGGAGTGAAAGTCATCCGGTTTTGTATAGGAGACATCTTCGGAACGGGCTTGCTCGACGATAGCGTGGGCTAGGGGGTGTTCCGAGCTTGACTCAATACTGGCAGCCAGGCTTAGTAGTTTCTCCCTGGTGTAGTCATCGGCACTCCTGATGTCGGTTACTACAGGCTTGCCTGTTGTAACTGTTCCTGTTTTATCGAAAACTAAGGCATTGACCTTGCTTCCGATTTCAAGATAAGTACCACCTTTGATGAGGACACCGTTGCGGGCGGCATTTGAGATAGCCGAGACAACAGCAACAGGCACGGATAGGGCAATGCCGCAGGAACAAGATACAACCAAGACGACGAGGGCTCGAAGAAACCACGAAGCCCAGTCGCCGACAAGAACCGGAGGAACAACGGCGACGATCAATGCTAGACCGAACATTGTCGGAGTATAATAGCGGCCAAATCGTTCGCCGAAACGCTGGTAGTTGGATTTTCTGGCCTGATGCTCTTCGACGAGGTGTATGATCTGGGCCAGAGTAGTGTCATTTGCTTTACGCGTAACCTGTATTTCCAGAGAACCGCGTAGGTTTATTGCTCCGGCATAGATAGGATCTTGTGCTTGTTTGAAAACCGGGATCGACTCACCCGTTATAGGAGATTGATCGACGCTGGATGAACCACTGACTACAATTCCGTCCAGAGGGATCTTTTCGCTTGGTTTAATGCGGACGATCTCTCCGATCTTAACATCGTCAACGTCGGTTGTCTCTTCCTTATCATGGCGCAGTACCTGTGCATATCTAGGAACCAGGTCGATTAAAGCACCGATTGAATCACGGGCCTTATCAACGGCGTATGTCTCAAGCACGCTGCCTAGTGAAAAAACGAATACTAAAACAGCCGCTTCTCCCCAGAGATCTAATAGCATGGCTCCGACAGCCGCAGTTATTAAGAGGGTATTGATATTAAGAGTGAGAGTCCTGATTGCTCTAAGTCCAAGGATTGCCGGATAGTAGCCACCGATAATAATAGATAAAAAGAATATGGTTTTTACCAATAGCTGGGAAAAGCTTAATCCTTCTAGGCCGAAGGCTACTAGAGTAAGGATTCCGGAAGTAGACAGAAGAATCACCCGGGGTTGTCTATACCAGGATCGTGGTTCAGCTGTTCTCTTGATCTCGAGTTCACATTCAGCGCACTCGATTCCATGAGTGTGACCAGCATGTTTCGTCAATTCCTTGATGCTACGACCGGTTTTTCTAGTATCAGTGCTACCTTTATGGTTTTCAGCACGATCAGGATCTTTGCATTCTTTATTCATATCGATCACATTCTGATAGGAACATTGCTTTCAGCGTAGCATATAGTCGGGTGTGTATCACACTAATGTTTCTTGCGAACGCGTGTCGGTGTGTTTAATTTCCGTGATCTTAGATACCAAAAGAATAGTTCACCGCCAAGAAGTAGAAAGAAAGGAACATATTGGATAGGGCGGATCCAGTCATAATAAGAGGCAAACTCGGGTGCGAAGAAAAGATATGAAACTCCAACTGAACCGGATAAATAAATGAAAGCGGGCAAAGGATAAACTGCCAGCAAGGGCATAATTACTAGTAAATTCCAGGGTGTTAGAAATGGAAGAAGGATAATCAACAATCCGGTTAGGATAAGTAGATTCCGGATTGTTTCATTTTTACTTCCGCTTGATCTTACAAAAAGGACGACTCCGGTGGTGATAATGACCGCGCTAATTGAGAGCATGTAGATATTGTCAAACATTTTACTCTGACCAGCATAAAGCTCTATAAAATACTTCAAACCGGCATTGAAACGAGCTTCAGAGGCGATCATAGTAAAAACGCGAAACGGTTTAAATCCGTCTCCTATCATATAGAGGGCATAGATAATACCCAATGTTCCAGCCAGGCTAGCAGGTAGTTTCAGATCTCTTCTTTTCGCTAGAGCGGGAACGAATAGAAGAGGAAATAGTTTGATGGCTACGGCAAGACCGAGCAAGACACCGGTGATAACATTTCTATTCCGAAATCGGGCCAGCAAGGCCAGCAGCATAAGAAAGACCACTAGTCCGTCGATGTGACCGCTGTGACTGATTTCAAAAACAACAAGCGGGCTCCAGGCGTAGATCAAGACCCGTGCTCTATTGATATCCAATTCTTTTAATATCATGATCAGGACGATGATTGAACCGATGTCAAATATGGATAGCAAGAGTTTAATAACAGGCACGCTATTAGTACCGAACTTCGAGGCTAGCAGAAAGAACATCTGAGCAGCCGGTTGATAGATCGAGTAAGTCCCGCGGTTTCCAAGGTTCTTATACTCAATCGAGTCTCTTAAGAATGAGAGTTCGTCTGCGTCATCTTTAAATTCATATGGACTTAGACCGGCGTTTTGAACCTTACCATCCCAGGAGTAGCGATAGATATCATCGGATAGGGTAGGAGATGAAAAGATTGTGATCAGGCGGAAAAGAGTTGCGGTAACAATAATGAAAATAAGTATCTGTCGGTTGTCTGTCTTTAGTTTGAGCACGATAACTGTGGCAATCGAGTAGACGACAAATAAGGTGAAGAATATATATATAAAGGTCAGAGTATGAGCTCTTAAGTCACCTACTCTATATGCTAGAAAATAAAGAACTGCTGATACTGTACCCAATATGACAAGTACAGCGGGCCATAAGTTTCGCCTCATAATGTCTAGATATAACCCAAAGACCAAAGTATAGCAATAGGGAGACCACTCATCAGAAGACAGGGACTAAAACCGAAAAGACCATCGCAATCAGCAATTGGCAACTTGCAATTCGCGAACCGTAAACCGCAATCAGTAATTTGATATTAGTAAAGAGTGAAGTGTAAATAGAAAATGATTAAAATGGTATAATTGTCGGGCTAGCCAATGATGAGCATTGTTTTAAGGGAGCTTATTGGATGAGCAATAAGAAGAAGACAACTGCAAAAGCGAATAAGTTATCGAAAGAAGAGAATTATGAACACAAGGTCGTCGATGTAACTGATGACATAATCTTTATCATGGACAAAGATGGCAATCTTAAGTATGTGAATAAGGCAGCGGCAAAAAGCATGGGGAAAAAGCCTGCTGAGATGGTGGGGAAAAACATCCGGACGATTTTTTTAAAGGCTGAATCAGATAGCATGATTAAGAATATTAGGCAAGTTCTGAAGGAAGATCAACCGAAATATGAGGAACGTCAGCTGGTATTTAAAAAAGGAAAAGCGTGGATGAGCACACTGCTGAACCCCATTCTTGATACTGACGGAAAGACGCGGTTGGTTCAAGGGATATCATGCGATATTACCGAAAAAAAGGAATTTGAAATACAAGCTATGGAGTATAAGCGGGAACTAGAGCAGATCATTGAACAAATGCCCTATCCGGTGGAGGTTACAGATCCAAAAGGTACGGCAACTATAGTAAATCAAGCTTTTCTTGATATGTTTGGCATACCCTCATCCGATCTTGTCATTGGCAAATACAATGTTTTCAAGGATCCGATAGTAGAGTCTCTTGGGATCATGAAACAGGTTAAAAAAGCTTACAACGGTGAATTCGTCTATATTCCGGAAATAAGGATGGAGCTCGAAGAGGTTGAAAAAGGATATCTGGGCACTAAGCGTGGGGAAACAATTCATGATGTCAGCATGTTTCCAGTAAAACATGCGAACGGGAAGTTGTGGCAGGTGGTCACCATCTGGAAAGATGTTACCGATCAAAAACAAGCCGAAAACGCAGCTAAGGAAGGAGAAAAAAGCCTTCTTGATATTCTTGAGTCGATGGCTGATCCGATCCATGTGATCGACAGAGATTTTCGTATTGTGTTGTTTAACAAGGCATTCAAGGTGTGGGTAAAGGAATTAGGTATGGACGTAAAAACAGAAGGCAAAAAACTCTTTGACATCTTTACATTTCTTTCCAGTGATGTCCGTAAAGAATATGATCAGGTCTTTAAAGATGGCAAGATCGTAACAACCGAAGAGACAACGCATATCAATGATGAGCTGATCTTTACCAAGACTCACAAGATTCCGGTTTTTGAGAATGGCGAAGTAACCAGGATCATCACCGAGATCGAAGATACTACTGATGCCAAGGAAAAGGAAGAGAGGCTTCGTCAAAGTTTTGAGAAGGTGAAGATCATGATGGACCGGACCATTCATACTATGTCGACAATAGTCGAGATGAGAGATCCATATACGGCTGGCCATCAGCAACGTGTTGCCGAGTTAGCTGGTGCTATTGCCAAAGAGATGGGATTGTCAGATGAAGAGATAGAACGAGTGGAGATTGCCGGGAAAATCCATGATGTGGGTAAAATGCTGGTACCGGCGGAGATTTTGAGTAGACCGGGCAAGCTTAATGAATATGAGGTATCGATGATCCGGAATCATGCCCAAGCTGGTCGTGAGATCCTGGAAGGAACAGAGTTTGAACCGTTGATTTCTGATGTAGTCTACCAGCACCATGAGAGATTAAATGGATCGGGATATCCAAACGGATTAAAAGGCAAAAAAATAGCAGAAGGTGCCAGGATTCTAGCTGTGGCTGATGTCGTCGAAGCGATGACGTCTCACCGTCCATACCGGCCGTCTCTAGGACTGAAAGAAGCCCTCAAGGAAATACGCAAGAACAAAGGTGAACTATATGACAGAGATGTTGCCAACGCATGCTTGCGTTTGTTTAATAAGAAGGGTTTTTCTCTCTACAAACCTGCGAAGAAAACCACTTAAGCAATAAATAGAAACAGCGCCTCGTCTGTTCACCATCTCCTGTATTGCTACCTTTCCTTGTGTATGGTTAAATGTTTAAGTCAGAACTTGTCCTTACATAGTGTGTAGAACATTTAAAAAGCGGATCTAATCGCATATAACAATTCCTGTTAGTGTCAAAGATCTAAGAAGAGTTGCGATCTATCATGTAACTAAAGCTTAAGTGGAGGTTGATATATATACCTTCAATGGTATTGGAGAATGATACAGACAAGAGAATATTCAGCATCGCCGGAGCCTATATTAAAGTAGTCAAGCCAAATGAGACGCTATTGCTTGTCTTCATTGGTATGGCAACAGCAATTGTCGCCGGTGGTGGAAGAATAGGATGGCCGCTTTTTCTTTTTCTTTTTTTGGCTCTTTTAACGGGTAGCGCAGGTGTCAACGGCATTACTAATTATATTGACAGATACTATGATGCCAGAATGACCCGGACACGGATGAGACCTTTGCCGTCAGGGCGGATATTTCCTGCATGGAGATCTCTGCCATGGACGTTGGGCTTGACGTCAGTCGGACTTGCCATCAGCTGGTTTCTTGACCCGTTAGCGTTTATCGCCGGATGTATTGGTGTGACTGCGGCTGTCACCGCCCGGAAGACCTGGGCTACTCACTGGCTGGGTATAGTCTCAAGCATCGCGCCGGGCGTAATCGGATGGACGGCGGTCACACACAGTCTAGACGCAACTATTGCCCTGATCTGCCTTCTGATCGTTATATGGGTACCGATGCACGTGTGGAGTCTTATGCTTGCTTATCGTGATGATTATAGACAGGCGGACATCGTAATTTTTCCACTGACCGTACCGACGCGGATCGCCGTAGTAGCTCTTTTTGGTCTGTCTATTCTACTGTCAATTACCTCGATCGCATTATACTTTGTCGGTGGTTTTTCGTTGTTTTATCTGGTATCAGCTTTGATATTAAGTCTAATCGTTATTCTGGCCAGCAGAAGACTTATTGCTGAGAGTGACAGAAAGCGGGCATGGCATTTATATAAACTTAGTGCATATCCATATCTGGGCGTGATTTTTTTAGTAATGATGATAGATCGTTGGATTTCTCTTCTATAATGATTATTATTTGAGATAATTGGTTTAAAGGAGTGTTGATGAATAAAGACCGAGAAGAATGCAGGTTCTTAAAAGCTTGTCGTGGTGAAGAAGTCGACATGACACCTATCTGGTTGATGAGACAGGCCGGTCGCTATATGCAGGAATACCGGTCTTTGCGGGAGAAGCACTCATTCTTGACTATGTGCAAGACACCCGAGCTGGCCGTGGAAGTAACAATGCAACCGGTGAATAGGCTTGACGTTGACGCAGCCATTCTTTTTTCGGATATATTGATACCGGTTGAAGCAATGGGCATACAAGTCGAATTTACTGAAGGGAAGGGCCCGGTTATGAAGAATCCTGTCCGGGACAAGATCTCTTTCAACAAAACTCATCTTATAGAGCCGGACGATGTCTCGTTCGTCACTGATGCTATTAGGATACTTCGGTCTGAACTTCAAGGCAGGGTTCCATTGATCGGTTTTTCCGGAGCGCCCTTTACGCTGGCGAGCTATATCATCGAAGCAGGGCATTCACGTAATTTTCTCTTAGTAAAGGGGATGATGTATCAGGCCAAGGATCTTTATGAGGCATTGCTGGATCGGATAACAGATATAGTCATAACCTATCTTAAGGCGCAGATAGAAGCTGGGGTTCAAGCGGTGCAGCTTTTTGATACATGGGCGGGTGCCCTCAGTCCCGACGACTATGAGACATATGCTCTTAAATACAGCCAGAGGATTATCTCTGCTATCAAGCCGAGCGGTGTTCCCATTATCTATTATGCGAACGGTGCCGGCACCTATCTTGATAAAATCAAGCAAGTTGGAGCGGATGTGATCGGGGTTGATTGGCGGATTGAACTAGATAAAGCATGGACTACTATAGGCACCGACTTAAAGATACAGGGAAACCTTGATCCGGTAGTCCTTCTGGCATCAAAAGACGAGATTCGAAGGAGAGCTGAGGGCATACTAGACAGAGCAGCGCAACGAACCGGGCATATCTTTAATCTTGGCCATGGAGTATTACCTCCGACGCCGGTTACCAATGTTGAGCATCTGATTAATATAGTTCATGAGTATTCTAAGAGATAAGCAGAGCCATAGAGCAGTATGGACTGGTGCCAGAAGTTGGGGATGTGAGGTTGCTTCGTCGTCCTTCGGACTCCTCGCAATGACTGACTGGGTAGAGTTTGCTCCTCGCCCCGATACAGATCGGGGTAAACAATAACTGTTTTTGTTTATTGACAGGTTGGGTTGCCGCGTTGCACCAAATAATTGGTGCTCATCGCAATGACTGTTTGCGGTTTACGGACTATTGCTCTGTGGCACAATGATTCGGGTTACGATTTGAGAGACAAGTGCTTAGGCGGGTTTAGGTTATGATTGCTATACTGTTAATGGGATTCGGTGGACCGGGTTCAATTGAAGATGTTGAGCCGATGGTAAAAGGGATGGACTTCGGCCGGCCGGTTACTGATGAGTATGTTAATAAGTTTGTTGAACGATATAGAAAAATCGGCGGGAAATCACCACTTCTGGAAATAACACAAAAACAGGCTTCTGCTCTGGAGATGATCCTAAATGATGGAGATGATGATTTCAGACTTTTTGTGGGAATGCGTTATGGACATCCATATATTGAGGAAGCAATTGATGAAATCATCGATGACAAGCCAGAGTATTTGATCGCTATAAGCCTGTCTCCATACTTTACAAAAGCGACGAGCGGTGGTTATTTTATTAAGCTGGATGAAGCATTACAGGGATCAGATCTGACGACCAATGTAGCTAAGGTCTATAGTTTCTATGACCACCCAAAATTTATCAGTGCTTTGGTGGATACGCTAATGTCCGGTTTAGATACAGCTTCATCCAATGGGTGCCCTGAACCGGAGGTTGTCTTTACAGCTCACGGATTGCCTACCAGGATCATCGAAAGCGGTGATCCATATGCTGATCAAGTGACAGAAACCGTTGATCTTGTTGCCAAGCAGGCCGGTTTGGTCTCATGGAGCTTAGCCTGGCAGAGCGGGAGGCGAGATGGATCCTGGCTTGAACCGGATATCAAGGTGGTCGTGGAAGACCTTGTCGGCAAAGGAAGCCGTGGCATTCTTGCGGTTCCGGTCGGATTTGTGACTGAAAATATTGAAACACTGTTTGATCTTGATATTGAGACGAAGGGATTGGTAGAATCGCGGGGAGCTATGTTTTTTAGAGCACCCTGCCTGAACACTTCGCCAATGTTCATCGAAGCTTTGAAAGAGATCGTAATCGATCAAGTTTCCAAAAAGGGGGAGTCTTGAAGAGAATTGTCATTGTCGGTGGGGGCGTGACTGGACTGGCAGCCGCTTATACCTTGGTCGAGCAAATAGGTACAGATAAAGATATTGACATAATGTTATTGGAAAAAAGCCCACAGACTGGCGGTCAGATAATCACCGAAAAAATCGACGGATTCACTATAGAGGGTGGTCCAGACTGTTTCTTAGGTGAGAAACCGTATGTATATGAGTTTGCCAAGAAACTTAATATAGAAGACCGTCTGATAAATACCCAGGAGCAAAACAAAGGAACATTCATACTAAAAGATGGCAAGCTAGAGATCCTTCCGGAAGGTGTGTTCCTGATGATACCGACAAAGATCATGCCTTTTGCAAAAACTAGACTTATGTCATGGCCGGGAAAACTACGAGCCGGAATGGATTTATTCGTACCAAGAAGGAGAGAGAAGGGTGATGAAAGCTTGGGTAGTTTTGTTCGTCGCCGGTTAGGACAAGAAGTCTTAGATAGAATAGCGGAGCCGCTCGTAGGTGGAGTTCATGCTAGTGACCCGGAGGTCATGAGCCTGATGGCTGCTTTCCCCCGGTTTCTTAAGATGGAGAAGGATAAGCGAAGCATGATTCTGGCTATGTTGTCCCAGAAGAAAAAGATGGCTAAGCGTGTTAAGGGTAAGGAGAAAAGCGATGATCGTCAGAAAAGAACTCTATTTGTTTCCTTTAAAGACGGAATGCAGGAGCTCGTCGACGCACTAACCGGTGCAATCGGGAGCGATGTGATACATCTCAACACTTCAGTCGTGGAAGTCACCAAGATGTCTGGGAAGGGATCCAGGACACCATACAGATTAGCTTTAAGTGATGGTTCAACGATCGAGGCCGATGCAGTTATATTGACATCCCTAGCTTATGTGACAGCTGACTTGGTCGAGAATTTTGATGATAAACTGTCCGGAATACTAAGGCAGATCTCATGCGTTTCTTCGGCTACAATATCGCTGGCCTATCGTCGCAAGGATATACAAAATGAACTAAAAGGTTATGGTTTTCTAGTGCCGAGGATTGAAAATAGACAGATCATGGCCTCAACATGGAGCTCATCAAAGTGGCCTAATAGAGCACCGGATGACTATATTTTACTTAGAGCATTTGCTGGCGGTGCATTTAATCAGAATCTTGCTTTTCTAGAAGACAAAAGGCTTGTCAAGATCATAAAATCTGAAATAAAGGAGATATTGGGGATCTCAGCTGAGCCGGTTATTGCTAAAGTATATCACTGGAAGAAGAAGATGCCCCAGTACACACTGGGTCATTGTGATCGAGTCGAACAGATCGAGGAACTGGCAGCCAGACACGAGGGATTGAAGATAACAGGTGCTTCATATCAAGGGGTGGGTGTGCCGGACTGTTTAAACAAAGGCAGGTTGGCGGCTCAGTCGGCAATCGAGCACCTTAAAAGCGTCGAATAAGAAAAAAGTTGCTAGTGGTTTAGAACTAATTAGTGCTAGTATACGCCAAGAGATTTAAACGAGGGTGATATGGCGACAATAGAGACGCAAAAACTAACGAAATACTATGGCAAAAGCAGGGGTATTGAGAACCTTGATCTCATCGTTGAGAAAGGAGAGGTTCTGGGTTTCTTAGGACCAAACGGAGCCGGAAAGACAACGACCATACGGTGTCTGGTCGGTCTCATTCTACCGACAAGCGGTAGCGCTACGGTGTTCGGAAAAGATATTGTCAAGGATTCTGTGGCTATCAGAAGCGACATAGGCTTTATACCCGGAGATGTCCATATGTACCCAAGGATGACCGGAGACCGGTTTCTTGACTATATGGCCGGTTTCAGGAAGAAAAAGCCGGTTCTAAAAGAGGAACTGGTAAAAAAGTTCGATCTGGATCTGACAAAAAGAGTTAAGGATCTGTCTCGTGGAAATAAACAGAAGCTGGGCATCATCATGGCACTCATGCATGATCCATCGCTTCTTGTTCTCGACGAGCCTACTTTGGGACTCGATCCTTTGATGCAAAAGACATTCTATGATCTAGTACGTGAATTCAGAGACCGCGGGAAGACTGTGTTTCTTTCGTCACATATTCTGTCTGAAGTCGAAGGTATCTGTGACCGAGTCGGTATCATCAAAGACGGTAGTCTGATATCTGTTGAGAGAGTCGAGGATATGGCCGGGAAGAAGGTCCGTCACCTGGAGGTAACTTTTGCCGAAGATGTTCCGGAAAAAGTATTCGATATTCCGGGAGTTGAAGTCATTATATCAAACAAGAAACGTTTTAAGCTAAGAGTAAAGAGTGAGGTCGATCCGGTGATCAAGGCAATAGCTAAGTTCAAGGTCGATGATATTGTATTTGAGCATGCCAGCTTGGAAGAGGTCTTCTTTGAATACTATGGGGAGGGCGGCTAGGATGAGTTTTAATCTGTTCAGGCAGACAATGGTTGAAAGAAGAGTCAGCCTGGTTGTAATGATCCTGTCTTTGCTTTTTTATGTGTTTGCGATAGCTGCGATAGCCGACACCTTTCTAGGTGAACCGGAGTTTAAGAAAATACTAGAGTTATATCCCAAAGAGTTGCTTAGTTTGTTTGGTGGTGGCGAAGTAAACATGTTCACCCCCGAAGGGTTTTTTGGAGTTGAGATGTTTGAGTTGATGTGGCCGATCATTGTCGGTGGTTACGCTATTACGGTGGCAACCGCGCTTGTCGGCAAGGAGATCGACCAGGGAACCATTGAAGCTCTGCTTACCCAGCCGATTTCAAGACTCCGGCTTCTTGTTACTCGTGTTCTTGCTCTTTTTATGGTTATTTTTATACTTGTCTGGGTGACAACAGCCGGTACACAATTGTTCAGCTCGATATATGATGTCGGACTCAAGAGTGACGGACTTGTTGCTCTAACCGTTTTGGCGTTTTCTCTTTTTGTGTTTATGGGCAGCTATGGTTTGTTTTTCTCGATGCTGATGGAGCGGGGCCGGGCGATCATTGTGTCTATCGGTGTTTTCTTTATCGCCTGGATAATAAACTCTCTGGCTGCTTTTAATGAGACGGTTGAAAGTATCCAGTTTCTATCGTTTATGAAGTACTATGAACCAGCTAAAGTGCTGGTTGCTGGGGAAATTCCATGGCCTGAGGTCGGACTCTTCTTTGGACTAGCCACTGTTTTCTTAATTGCTTCTTATTTGATCTTCCGCCGGAAAAACATAGCTATTTGATCTTGTAGCCATCTAATCTTCAGCAGGGATTATTTCCTCGTTATTCTGTAGTATTTTGATGACAACAATGTATACCAGGATGATGACACCAACGATAAGGGCTATGGTAAGGACTCCCATATAAGGGCCGATGATCTCCTGAATGCGATGGTAAAGCCCCTTAAGAACCGAAGCAATCGCCAGACTAAGCCCGATCACGGCGGAGCAGTAGATGGCTCCTCCGATGGCTGTATAGAGTATGAATTTCTTGATATCGAGTTTCATCGCTCCGGCCGGAAGTGATATCCAGGTTCTGGCCGGCCCGAACAACTGGGCGAATAAAATACCAATATCCCCATATTTTTTAAGAAAGACAGTGGCTTTCGACTGTCCCTTGTTGCTTCGTTCCGACTTCTTCTTTATAACCTTTTTGCTCAGATCTGCTCCATAGTAACCCATATAGTAGCTGACGATCGAACCGAGAGTAAGGCCGAGAGTGGCGAAGAAAAGGACTACCAGAAAAGATGTCCCGCCCGAGACGATCAGTGGACCGGCTGATAAGGGCAGAACGACCGCAGCACCCGGCACACCCAGGCTTTCAGCGAACATACCGAAAGCTAACCCGACAACACCGAAGCGGACGACAAGACTTTTAAAAAAAGTGCTAATAGATTCAAAGAATATGTTCATTTAGATATCAGTTACCTATTATACCAAAGGGAGCTTCATTGACAATCTAATAAATAGTACATAAGAAAACAGATATTATTGACTGTAAATAGAAACATGTTATTGTGTACTAATAAGATAGGAAAGTACGGGTTTTTGGGATGAGAGCACCAATTATTTCTTGCGGAGCACATAAGTGTTCACTTAACCGGAGATGGCGTTGTCAGGCTAGACTTATTAAGATAACATACGACCAGGCACGCTGTTGTAGTTTCACGCGGTCAGTAATGGTTGGTGAACATCATCATACGTTGTCTCAAGTAGAAAGCTGTACTATGACTATATGCCAGTGGAATCGTCATAGTAGTTGCACAGCTCATACTGTGAGGATGGGTTTGACGAACGATCGTGGTGAATGTATAACTTTTATGCCTCGCAGCTCAGTAGGATGTGACAAACACGATTTAAGTCCATCAAAGAAGTAGCCTTAAATCAGGCTAATCTTGCCCATCAGACCAAATAATTTAGACAGGTTTAGGAGGCAGCAATGGAGTATGACATAAAGCTGGTCTTTCAAGTCATGGCTCTTATAATCGAGATCTTCGGTGGCTTAGTGATCATAGTAGCTGCAGCTTATACTGCTTTCTCATATCTAAGGAGTTTTCGACGCTCGGTCACCGAACCGATCTCGACAGATGTTATTAGGATAAAACTTGGGAAAGGACTTTCATTCGGACTGGAGTTTTTAATTGCAGCAGATGTCTTGAAAACCCTTATAAGACCGACGCTGACCGAGGTATCGATTCTGGGGGCGATTATTGCCATAAGGATCGCCTTAAACTTTTTTCTAGAGCGTGAGATAGTTCAACTTTCAAAATCTCAAGAAAAGGCCAAAGCGACAGAAGAAGCTTGATCTCAATACAGCTCATCCAACCAGATATTCTTATCCGAACTTGAATAGATGACCGGTTTTGCTTATTAATATACGTATGACTGAATATAGCTATGATGTCATTATTGCTGGTTCGAGTTTTGCGGGTCTAGCGGTTGCTAGAGAGTTAGACGGGAACGTGCTATTAGATCGACCGTTATAAGATCGGAAAGGCTGTTACGTCTGCCTGTGTAACCCTTAAACCGGTAATTGTGGAATGTAAAGCCGAAAAGAGCATACGTCAGTAATTCAATAAAGTAGCAACCCATCTAAAGAACACCAATCTAAACTTTAGAGTTGATCCATCATTCGTTAGTTTTGATTATGAGATATTCTGTCAAGAACTGTTAAAACAAACGAAAGCTGAAATAAAGATAGCGACCATTGAAGGAATCGATGGGAATAGAGTTCTGACTGATAAGGGTGTTTTTACCGGGTCTATTCTAGTAGATTGCACCGGTTGGAAAGCAGCTCTCGTGTCGAAAGAACACCCCGGTTTTATTGATGAAAAAAGGAAAAGCTTTGGCTGCGAAACCGTATGCTCATATATTGATACGACAATGCATATGTTTTTTGATCCAGCCAAGTTTGGTTATGGATTTGCTTGGGCTTTCCCGGCAGCCGATAAAACTAGATTCGGACTAGGTACTTATATTCCGGATAGAAAATCGATAACGAGTTTGATCTACTCCTGGACTATTTTGATATGCGAAAAGATGGTCTGCATGGCGGATACTTTCATCACAAAATTCGTCAGCCCGTTTCCGGAGAGATTTTTCTTGTCGGTGATTCTGCCGGAATGTGTTTTCCGGCAACGGGTGAGGGTATCAGACAAGTCATTTTCTTTGGGGGCTTGTGTGGGAGGATTTTAAAAAGAGCACTAAATAAGCAGATCAGCATAGAACAGGCGCGTAAATTATATATCGATGAAGTAAAGGAGCGGTCAAAATATTATGGGATGCTCTATAATTTTCAGCGTATGTTGATCAGAGCACCAAACTTTGTGGTTGAAAGTACGGCGCGCTTTGGAAAAAAACATTTCGATTGGTTTTGGAGACAATATCTGAACACGACAGATTATTATGAGCAGAGCAAGCTTTCATAAAGATCGATACGAGTGATTTGATGTCTTAATGCGACATTAGTTGAAAAGCAACCACTTTGCGATTCAGGATAGCATCTACAAATGAAAAGCAGATCGATCACTTCTGGCTTCCACTGATCAGTGCATCTACTACTGAAGGATCGGCCAAAGTTGAGATATCACCGAGATCAGAGGTGTTTCCAGCGGCGATCTTTCTTAGAATCCGCCGCATGATCTTGCCGCTTCTTGTCTTGCATAGGTCATCGACAAACTGGATGACATCGGGCTTAGCAATCGGCCCTATCTCTTTTCTGACATGGGCGATCAGTTTCTTTTTTAATTCGTCAGATGCAGACTGTCCTTGTTTTAGGCTTATATAGGCATATATGCCTTGTCCTTTGATCTTGTGCGGGCAACCGACAACGGCTGCTTCGGCGACGGACGGGTAAGATACAAGCGCGCTTTCGACTTCAGCGGTTCCGATACGATGACCCGAAACATTAATAACATCGTCAATTCGGCCCAAGAACCAGAAATCACCATCGTCATCTATGTAAGCGCCGTCGCTACTTGAATAATATCCCGGGAATTGTGAGAAGTATACTTCTCGCCATCTCTTGTTTTGAGGATCGTTATGAAGGCCTCTAAACATACCCGGCCAAGATTTCTTGATGCATGCGTAACCACCCTCATTGGCTTTGGCTTCAGTTCCGTTTTGTCTAAGGATAGTCGGGACAATACCGAAGAACGGTCTTCCGGCCGATGAGGGCTTTAAGGTCATCGCGCCGGGCATTGGAGTGATAACGTGTCCGCCGGTCTCGGTCTGCCACCATGTGTCGACAATCGGGCACGTTTTATTTCCGATGATCCGGTAATACCACATCCATGCCTCCGGATTGATCGGCTCCCCGACTGTTCCCAGCAGGCGGAGGCTTGAAGTATCACGATGTTTGGGCCATTGATCACCTTCCCGCATCAGCGCTCTGATCACAGTAGGAGCTGTATATAATATGTTTACTCCGTATTTCTCCACGATCTCCCAGTATCTATCAGGCTTTGGATAGTTGGGAACTCCTTCAAACATCAAACTGGTTGCTCCAGCAGCAAGCGGGCCATAAACGACATAACTATGGCCGGTGATCCATCCGATATCAGCCGTACACCAGAAAACATCTTGATCCCGGTAGTCGAATACATAATTAAAAGTCAGCATGGAATATAGCAAATAACCGGCACTGGAATGCAGAACTCCTTTTGGTTTACCGGTACTACCGCTTGTATAGAGGATGAACAAGATATCTTCAGCATCCATTACTTCTGGCTTGGGAGCCAATCTGATATCTGTGTGTTCCATTTCCTTATGCCACCAGAAATCACGACCACGGTGCATATCTACTTCCTGACCCGTTCTATTAACAACGATACACGTATGTATTGAAGGGCAGCGGTCAAGAGCTTCATCAGCATTATGTTTGAGTGAAACGATCTTGCCCCGCCTAAACGATCCATCTGCTGTGATTAATAGCTTTGCCTGGGAATCATTGATTCTTCCCTGGAGTGCCTGAGCACTATATCCACCAAACACAACACTATGAATCGCTCCGATTCTGGCACAGGCTAAGAGTGAAATAGCCAGCTCGGGGATCATTGGTAAATATATTGTGACCCTGTCACCCTTCTCAATGCCATGTCTCTTTAAGACTGCTGAAAATTTACATACTTCGTGATGGAGTTCTTGATAGGTGAATGTTCGGCTATCTCCTTGTTCTCCCACCCAGATAATGGCACCTTTATTACGTCGCCACGTTTTTAGATGTCTGTCAAGACAGTTATAGGCAACATTTAGCTTGCCACCTTTGAAGTAGCTGACTTTTAGTTTGTTGAAATCATATTCTTCAACGGTCTTCCATTTTTTATACCAATCGAGGTTTTCAGCCTGTTCTGCCCAAAAACCGTCCGGGTCTTCGATTGATCGCTTGTACATTTTTTCATATTCGGCCAAACTTTTTATACGGGCATTAGCGCTGAATTCTGTTGGTGGAGGAAAGGTCCTTTTTTCAGCTAGCAGAGATGCAATGGAATCACTGTTCTTGTTAGTGGTCCCGGTCTTTTTGTCAGCGCTCATCGTAGAAACCTCCTAGTGATTGCAAAGACTTATTTGGCTAAAGTCAATAAAGGTCAAGATATGTAAATAACAGATATACGCTAAGAACATATTCTAATAGTACAAAGAAAAGTTTTTCAATGCAAGGATGAATGATTGCTGTTTGTCATGCTTGACATAGTAAGTGCAGGTAATATACACTAGATTATAGTATTCGAATAACTGAATATAATATGATATTGCTAAGGAGAAGGCATTGAGAAAGAGAAAGAAAACACTGATATCAATAGTATTGACTGTGGTGTTTATGGTGTTGGTAATAAACGGTGCCGGTTGTTTTAGTGGAAAACAAAATAGCGATGATTCGGTCGACTGGATAATGAATGATATTACGACAGGTATAGAGAAAGCCAAAGAATCTGATAAACTGATACTACTCGAGTTTTGGGGAGCCTCGTGAGGATTCTGCATAAAGATGGATGAAGAAGTCTTTCCACAGGACAGCGTGAAAGACATCATCAGCCGTCACTACGTGCCAGTAAGGTACGATGTTGATAAAGATGCAAGCCTGTTTAACAAATACAAGCTTCCGGGTATCCCGGCCATGCTAATACTTGACGAAAACGAAAAAGAACTGAAAAGAATGGTCGGTTTTCACGATGCGGACACACTTGTGTCTATCTTAAAGGAGATTGCTGAGGAATAGTGATGCAAACCAAGCGGTTTGAGATCCTGGTTCACGCGGTCCTTTTTTCGATCGGTTTTACATTCGTGTTTATGCTGCTTGGTATGACGGCAGGGGCAGTCGGACGGTTTCTTGTGATATATCGGATAGTGGTCTTAAGAATTGCCGGGATCGTCCTGATCCTGTTCGGACTCTTTATGGCCGGAGCATTTACCACTCTGGGATTGCCAAGTCTTAAGACGGTAGATTTAAGCAGATTGAGATTCTCCGGATACTTCGGTTCGTTGATTATCGGAGTAGCGTTTTCAATCACTTCAGTCATATGCATAGGCCCGGTATTCGGAGCGGTCCTAGCTCTGGCTCTTTCTGGAACATTCTTAAACAGCATCATGCTTTCTTTAGCTTATTCTCTGGGAATAGCTATTCCTTTCCTTGTAGTCGCTGCCGGTATTGGATTCTTAGCGCCTTATCTAAAGAAGATGAACAAGCACCTCGGTGTTATCCAGAAGATCGGTGGCACAATACTAGTAGTGTTCGGAGTCTTGGTATTGACAGGTTGGTTAGAATATTTGACGGTCTTTATAACACCGCTGTCAATGACTGGGGGAGGTATCGGCGTTGTCTCTATTCCCGTTGCTTTTATGGGAGGAATAATGTCATTTTTTTCTCCCTGTTTTTTTCCTCTTATTCCTGCCTACCTATCGTATATGTCAGGAATTTCTGTGATCGAGTAGCCCGGAAGCATAGAAGATCAGAAGAGCCCTAGTACCACAGAACCATAGTGCCATAGAAAAATAGAAATATTTCTGATCTGTTCATATATACATATACGCATATGTAGACAAGAGCAAGCTATGATACTTCCAAGATAAAACCATGTAACTTACTTAGGAATCATTACCCGACATATCTGCGCAGATATGTCGGGTATCTTGCTCCAGTCATCATTAGCTTAAAGACGTGCTGGTAACTGGTTTCCGGTTACTGACAAGGTTTGCGGATTGAGTGCTTCAGGTCTTCCGCTCTATCGATCATAAGCCTGTAAACACCATCCGCACTTCCGCTCCTCCGCACTGTTAATCATCACCTAATAACGTACTGGTTACTGGTGACGGGTAACTGGTTACTGACTTGCAGTTTACTGTTTGCTGTTTAAGGACTAAGACAAGCCGAATGATCTAAGGTAAAGATCGATTAAAACAGGGCCATAGAAGTAGGCGATAAAGCCACCAACGACAAGGAACGGGCCGAAAGCAATCGGTTCTTTAAGGCTCTTCTTTTTAAGGATGACCAGGGTAATCCCGACTATTGAACCTAATAAGAAGCCAATAAAAAGGGCAAGTAGAACGTTCAGACCAAGATAGACTCCCATCATCGCTCCCAATTTGACATCGCCTCCACCCATTCCGGAAGATTTAGCTATCGCGATGATAAATAACAATCCTCCACCGGCCAATAGTCCAAGAGCATACGAGAGCACGTTGCTGGGATCGGCGATCGTTAAAAGAACTGCTCCGATAATCAAACCCGGATATGTAAGCTTGTTCGGTATGATCTGTTTTTCAGCATCAATGAAGAAGATAGCCAACATGATCGAACTAAAGATCAAGTAAGCAATGAACGCTAATACTGACTGATAGGTTATTTGAGAGAAATCGATTTCTTTGACAAAGACAGCGATAAATAGAAGCCCGGAAGCAAGCTCGATTAACGGGTAGCGTATAGAAATAGATTTTCCGCAGTGACGGCATCTCCCTCTCAGCAGTACGTAGCTTAATATCGGGATATTGTCATACCAAGCAATTACGTGGCTGCATTTGGGACATTTTGAACGGGATGCTCCCAGCGGACGATTGATCGGCACACGGAATATGACAACATTCATGAAACTGCCGATTGCCAAGCCCAACAGGAAGACAAAGATTATAGAAATCGCTATATCAACGCTCATAGTACGGTATGATACCATACCACCTTTTCTGTAGGGAATACGAGCTAATAAAAGGGGTTCTTAAGATTAAAGTAAAGCAAGGGGTGCTTTGCACCCCTTGCTAGGATCGCTAGGACAAAGCTATTCTTTAGCTGTTACGTTTGAAGCTTGCTTGCCTTTCGGTCCATCCTCGATCTCAAACTGGACCTTCTGTCCTTCGTTGAGGGTCTTATAGCCTTCGATGTTGATGGCAGAGAAATGTACGAATACATCCTCACCGTCTTCTCTTTCGATGAAGCCAAAACCCTTCTTGTTGTCGAACCATTTTACGGTACCTTCCTCCAAAACTTTCTCCTCCTTTGCTTTACTTCCCCCATCCTCTTAAATGGGGTGTTGCTTGTCTTGTACCTTGATATACAGGTCGCAAGACTGGATATACAAACTATAAATGAAAAAATTAAGGTCGTCAAGCTAAACGCATGTTAATGTATAAGAGCTGTTTGTCAAAATACAATTTCGCTATTGCCAAGAAATGTTTCAATATGCTGTCATACGACTTTCAAGAGGCAACAATATTTGCATATGGCTCAACATGACTATGGTTTGGTCTAATACAACGGTGGCATGGTCGGAATCATTGTATCTCCTATAGTGGGTTGTTATCATTGGGGGGTGTTTGCTTGTACCAAGAGACTTGCATGCGGTTATATATCGATAGACTGCCAGCATCAAACAAATCATATTTCTCCTGGTGAGACTATTGCTATATTAATCTAGAATGGTCTTTGGGGAGGACAGCATATGATAGGATTAAACAGTGATGTTTATTTGAAGTGATAGGCTATTCTCAAGTCTTATCGGAAAATCGGGAGGGTAAAAATGAAGACTGTCGTGGTGATTCCGACATACTGGGGACGTAAAAGTGACGAAGCGCTTGATATTGCTGACGTCGTTTATGATCACCCAACACCATTAGACGAGGAAGGAACGCTGGTTAGAGCGCTCGATTCATTTAAGGTTTTATCGAAAGAAGATTTTGAGCTTATCGTGATCGCTGTTGCGACCAACAAAGCTCTTGAGAGTTCTATAGAGGATAGAGTGGAAGAGGTCGTCTCGTCGGTCAATCTTGACTTTCCGGTGGCTATTGTCTCACATAAATTCAGCAAGTGTTTCCAGAGCATGATAAGGGAAATCGATCAAGTAGACTCCGAGAAGCTGATAAACCTTTATGGATATTCACATGTGAGGAACTTCTGCTTGATAGTCGGCCAGCTAAGAGGGGCCGATGCTGTTGTGTTATTTGATGATGACGAAGTTGTGGACGATCCTCAGTATCTAAAGAAAGCCACAGAGTTCATTGGTTCAGAGTATAACGGACACCGGATCAATGGGATCGCCGGTTGGTATAAACAACCGAAAGGACAGTATCTGCTACCACCGACATGCAATTGGTGGTGGATGGAGTGGAAGGCACCGGAGGCAATGAATCAAGGATTCCGTCAGATAATCGGAAAAGGAGATAGGCTTAAGGTGACACCCTTTGTATTTGGCGGAAACATGATTATACATAAAGATCTGTTTGAAAAAGTGCCCTTTGATCCTATGATCTTGAGAGGAGAGGACATAGACTATCTACTAAATGCTAAGATGAGCGGGGAAGATTTCTATCTGGATCGGGAGTTATGGATCAGACATCTACAGCCGGAGGGTCGGACCCCGGAATGGTTGAGATTTCGCCAGGACATACTACGTTTCATATATATGAGGAGAAAGATTATATCTCAAGTAGAGGGTGAGGTAGAAAGGATTGTCAAGGTTGATGAGCTAGATCCGTATCCGGGGTGCTTTCTGCGCGATGATCTGGACAAGAAGCTAGTCAATACTAGCTTTATGTTAGCTTTACACTATATGTTGGAGAAAGACGAAGAGGGCTACGAGGAAGCAACAAGGAATATTCAGCTGGCTGATATGGAGATGAAAAAGAAGAAGAATCCGTTGTCTGCATATTTAAGATTTAAAAAGGATTGGCAAAGGATGATGCTTAAACTAAGGGATCATAAACCAGCCAAAGATTTATTGGACAAAGAGTTTAAAGTAGGTTAGATGTGAAAAAGAAAAAAGTAGGCAAAAGAAGTGTTGGTAATAGTGTAGAAAAAAAGAAGACGGCCGGAGAGCCGAGCTTGACGATCAGAGTCTCGAAACAGGCTGGTTACTGCTATGGGGTGCAGCGAGCTCTGGACCTTGCTTTTTCGGCTGCCCAAGATGGAAGGACCGCACCGATTTACACACTTGGTCCGATTATTCATAATCCTCAGGTAGTTGAGTCTCTCATGAAGCAGTCGATTCGTGCAGCGTCTGATATCGATGAAATTGAAAAAGGAACAGTCATCATCAGGTCTCATGGTGTTGATCCTAAGGTCATTGAAAAGGCCAAGGAAAGAGGAATTGAAGTAATCGATGCTACATGCCCATTTGTTAAAAAGGCGCAGCAAAAGGCAGCCGAGTTATCCGGGGAAGGTTTTTGGGTAGTGATTCTGGGAGAGCGTGATCATCCGGAGGTCTTGAGTATTTTAGCCTACGCCGGTGAAAGAGCTTCTGTGGTTGAGAAGCCAGAAGATGTGACGTCATTGCCCGAGAACATAAAACGGGTGGGGGTTGTGGTGCAGACTACGCAGTCTGTAGAGAAACTCGACGAAGCTGTAGAGATGCTTAAAAAAAATGATCTGGAGCTTAAGATACACAATACGATTTGTTCGTCTACAACCCGGCGGCAAGAAGAAGCCAAGGAACTGACCAAGAACGTTGATGTCATGTTGGTTGTCGGAGGTAAGAACAGCGCTAATACGACCCGGTTAGCAGAGATGTGCAGTGAAATGAGTACATCTACGCATCATATTGAAACTGCAGATGAGATTGATCCATCCTGGTTTTCGGAAGGAGATGTAGTCGGAGTAACTTCTGGAGCATCCACATCTCAGTGGATCCTTCGTCAGGTCATAGACTATCTGGAAAAAATTGCCGACGGGGAGGTATAGGTCTTTGACTCTGGTTGCAGTTGTCGGGCGTCCAAATGTAGGTAAATCAACCCTTATTAACCGGATAATCGGTAAGAGAGAAGCAATAGTTGATAAAACACCTGGAGTGACTCGAGACCGAAAGTATGTTGACGCAAAATGGAATGATCGCCTGTTTACTCTAACTGATACAGGTGGTCTTGAGTTTGCAGATTCAAACGGCCTGGGCGGGAAAGTCCGTGACCAGGCACTATTCGCTGTAAATGAAGCGGATGTCATTTTGTTTATCGTGGACGGACAAACTGGGCTATTGGGGGATGACGAAGAGATCGCGGATACTTTACGGAGAACCACATGCCCTGTAATAGTGGTAGTCAACAAATGGGATGATCCAAGAATTCACATCGAGCATGCAACTTTTTACAAATTAGGACTGGGAGATCCTATTCCGGTATCTAGTTTGCATGGAATTGGCATCGGAGATCTGCTCGACCACCTTGTTGATGTCTTACCAGCAGGAGAAGCAGAGAAGACCGTTGCTCCGTCGACGATATCAATTGTCGGCCGGCCAAATGTTGGAAAATCATCCATCTTCAATAAGCTTATTGGTGATGAGAGGGTGATCATTAGCGATAAGGCTGGAACTACACGTGATGCTATTGACAGCCTTCTTGAAAAAGACGGTCACCCATATTTATTTATTGATACTGCCGGACTACGCAGGAAAGGCAAGCGAGGGAAGATCGAGCATTTTAGTTCAGTAAGAGTCTCGGGGGCTATTGATCGAGCTGATCTGGTCATGCTGATCACAGATGCGGTGTCAGGTATAACGGATCAAGACAGGAGGATCGCTGCCATGGTGGATGCCAAGGGAAGAGCTATGTTGGTTCTTTTGAATAAATGGGATCTTGTAAAGGGTGAGTCAGCTGAACCGATACTTTTTGAGGCGCATAACCGGTTATCGTTTGTGTCTTACAGTCCGATCGTCAGTGTCTCTGCTTTAACCAGTCGGGGAATAGAAAAACTGTTTCCCTTGATCGAAAAGGCTGAAAAGGCCTATCACCGGCGGATTCAAACATCCGAGTTGAACTTATTTGTTGAACAGTTTAGGGATAAGCTGGAAGGGCGAATAAGCGGGAAACCATTCAGGATCATGTATGCAACACAGGTGCGTGCGGGTCCACCGACTATTGTCTTTTTTACTAATCTAAGGCGAACGGATAATCGGATAGGAGCCAACTACCGGAGATATTTAGAGAATTTAATACGGGAACACTTTAGTTTTGAGGGAACTCCAATTAAGATACGTATTCGAAGCAAGGATTAAAGGTAATAAATATTGAAAGCAACGGTTTGATGACTAGTCTATGCAGGACGGAGAGTCTATAAATGGATGGCGGGCTTATGTTTGGGGTAGGTGTTGTTGTTCTGACATATTTTATTGGCTCGATTCCATTTGGATTTATAGTATGCCGGTTCGGTTATGACATAGATATACGAGCGCATGGCAGTAAGAATATCGGTTTTACTAATGTTTTACGTACCGTTGGGAAGTGGCCGGCCGCGATAACTCTGGTAGGAGATATTTCAAAAGGAGCCCTGGCTATTGTGATTGCCCGCCTTTTTGGGCTTTCCGACTATTTTGTAATCCTTTGTGGATTAGCGGTAATCGCCGGTCATAACTGGAGTATTTTTCTTAAGTTCCGGGCTGGTCGAGGTGTGGCTACAGGCTTTGGCGTGGCTTTGGCTTTGACCTGGCAACCTACGCTCATTTTGATTATTCTTTGGGTCATAATATTAGCAGTGACCCGGTATATATCGTTGGCTTCAGTCATAAGTGTCGGACTATATCCATTTGCTATCTACTTATTAAAACTTCCCACGCCGTATGTCATAATGGGTGTTGTCGGAGCTATGGCGATTATTTGGCAACATAGAAGAAACATTAAGCGGTTGCTAAAAGGGGAAGAACCGAGGGTCGGAAAGAGGCTTAAGACGGAGAGAGCGGAAGTGAGCAAAGAGGAGAAGAAATGAAGATAGCGGTTATTGGGGCCGGAAGCTGGGGCACGGCAGTTGGTAGCCTGTTGGCTAAAAAGGATTATGATGTAAGGCTTTGGGCGATGGAAAAAGAAGTAGCCTCGGGTATAAACGAAAACCATAAAAACCCGCTGTATCTATCTGAAATAGATCTGCCCGAAAGACTAACCGCTGATACGGATATTACCAAGGTGATTAGGAATGCCGATATTGTTGTCCTTGTGGTTGTCTCTCATGCGTTAAGAGGTGTCATCAAGGAAGCAAAGGAATCTATAGATGATGACATGATCCTGGTGAGTCTGATAAAAGGAATCGAAACAGACACAAATATGAGGATGAGTGAAGTTGTTAAGGACGAGCTAGGCAAGGATATTGAATCAAGATTGGCTGTCCTGTCCGGTCCGAATCATGCTGAAGAAGTGAGCCGGGAAATACCGAGTGCTACGGTTGTCGGATCAGACAATGAATCAGTAGGCAAGGTCTTACAGGATATCTTTATGACCTCATATTTTAGGGTGTATACCAATCCAGATATTATCGGAGTAGAGCTGGCAGGAGCGACAAAGAATATCGTTGCTATCGCTGCCGGCATGTCAGACGGTCTGGGATTTGGTGATAATTCGAAGGCTTCACTTATGACACGTGGTTTGGCTGAAATAACTCGACTAGGAGTATCGCTAGGAGCAAATCCCCTGACATTTTCCGGCCTGGCCGGTGTCGGAGATCTTGTTGTAACGTGCTTTAGCGATTTAAGCAGGAATCGCTATGTTGGTGAACAAGTGGCCAAAGGACGTAGTCTTGACGAAGTAACAACCCATATGAATATGGTTGCGGAAGGTGTGATGACCACAAAAGCAGTTGAGCAGATGAGAAAGAAGCTCGGCAAAACGATGCCTATCACCGAATTCGTCTATAAAGTGTTGTATATGGGAAAGAATGCAGAAGAGTGTGTAAATGAACTGATGACCCGAACAGCTACCGAAGAAGTAAAAGAAGTGTATGTTCCCCCAAAGGCTAAATAGCTACTAGATCACTGCTGAATAAGTAAGATATATCCCCTTGGTCCGATCCGGTAATATGTGAGTCTATCTGGAGTAAACAATAGGATAATAGCATAATCCAATATATCTGTTATATTATGGTCATTTATATTGACATTTATTAATAAATAGCTTATTTTGTTATCAATGAGGCTTAATAGAAACAGTGAGCTTGGTCGATCAGGCGAGTTTCTGGCGCGCTCCTATTTGAGAAGAAACAACTTCAGGATTCTAAGAAAGAACTTCACGACATCTTTTGGTGAGATAGACATTATTGCATGTAAAGATGGCTATGTAGCATTTGTTGAGGTCAAAACCAGACGGGCCAATAGAATAGCCGAGCCTTTCGAGTCGGTAACACTTGCCAAGCAAAGGAGAATAAACATGGTAGCTGAGCATTTCATAAATAAGAATCGGAATAAAAGGGAGATCAAGCGTGCCAGGGGTTTTCGCTTCGATGTGATATCTATCATTATGAGGAAGGATAACATAATCAGTGACCTCAACCATATAAAGGATGCTTTTTAAACATGCTTGCTATTGTTGAAAGTGCTGTGGTAATCGGGCTAGATGCGCAAAAGATCGAGGTAGAAATAGACATAGCTACTGCTACGCCATCGTTTAACATTGTCGGGCTTCCGGACACAGCTGTGCGAGAATCAAGAGAGCGCGTAAAGGCGGGTTTAACAAACTCGGAGTTTGAGTTTCCGAAGAGACGGATTATAGTTAACCTGGCTCCGGCTGATGTCCGAAAGGAAGGCCCATCGCTCGATTTACCGATTGCTCTAGGAATCCTAGTGGCTAGCAGGCAATTGACGAATGATGTTCTTAAGGATTTCTTTGTCTCAGGCGAAATATCTCTTGACGGAAGAATCCGAAGCATAAATGGTGTGTTGCCGATAGCTATGTGTGCAAAACAGGAGAAAAAGCAGGGGATCATATTACCTGGTGAGAATGCAAGGGAAGCGGCTGTAGTGAAAGGACTAAAAGTGATTCCGGCTTCTGGTATTCTCGAAGTCGTTGCGTTCTTGACAAAAGCTAGTCTACCACGACCAGTCAACCTGAATGTGAATAGTCTATTAGACCAGGAGCAAGAAGCAGCTTTGGATATGAATGATGTATATGGGCAGGAGCATGCAAAGAGAGCGCTCGAAATCGCAGCTGCCGGTAGCCATAATGTTCTAATGATCGGACCACCGGGGTCAGGCAAGACGATGTTAGCTAGACGTTTACCGACGATCCTGCCACGGTTAAGTCTTGACGAGGCCTTGGAAGTCACCAAGATATACAGTGTGTCCAAGCTTCTTTCTCCCAAGACTCCGCTGGTAAAGAAAAGGCCTTTTCGGGATCCGCATCATACAATATCTGATGTTGGTCTTATCGGTGGTGGTGTATATCCAAGGCCGGGTGAGGTCAGTCTAAGTCATAATGGATTACTTTTCTTAGATGAATTGAATGAGTTCAAGCGGTCAACACTTGAAGTGCTACGTCAGCCACTTGAAAAAGGTGATGTGACTATATCAAGAGCAGCCGGGACTTTTCTATACCCGGCAAATTTCATGTTGGTGGCGGCTATGAATCCCTGTCCCTGTGGTTATTTGGGAGATGGTGTTAAGGATTGTGCTTGTACACCATCGGAAATCCGCCGTTTCCGAAGCAAGATATCGGGTCCTCTAAGAGACAGAATAGATATTCAGATAGGACTCCCACGCTTGACTAAAGAAGATCTTACCGGTGAGGCCAAAGGTGATGATTCTGCCATGATCAGAGCCAGGATTAAAGCGGCTCGTCAAAGACAAGGACAACGCTTTGTCGATAAAAATGAGGCCATCAAAGTAAACGAAAGAATGACTCCAAAACAGATTCGCCAGTACTGTCTGTTGAGCAAACCGGCAGCAAAGTTTCTGGAACAAGCTATAGATAGACTAGATCTAACTGCCCGCTCATATCATAAGGTTTTAAAACTATCAAGAACAATTGCGGATCTGGAAAAAACAGACATGATCGGAACAGAACACATAGCTGAAGCAGTCTCGTATAGACTGCTTGACTGCAAATTAGGGAGTCATGTATAAAGTGCGGAAGCTTTCGATCAGAGATCCAGGATACCCAAATGTCTTGAAGCAGATATTTAGTCCCCCAAAACTTCTATACCATTACGGAGATCTAATAACGGAGCTTAATAATAGCGAAAAACCATCTGTTGCCATAGTTGGATCACGTCGCTCGTCACTATACGGGCAAAAAATGGCCAGGCAATTAGGAAAAGGTCTTTCCATGTTAGGTATTGCTGTGATCAGTGGTCTGGCAGAAGGGATTGATGCAGCTGCTCATCAGGGAGCTCTAGATGGTGGTGGAAGGACTATTGCTGTATTAGGTTGTGGTCTGGATATCATATACCCTCGTATAAATTCTAAGCTGTTTAACAGGATAAAAGAGGATGGCGGGGTGATTACCGAGTATCCACCTGGTACTCCACCAAGAAGACAGAATTTTCCGGCTAGAAATCGGATAATAAGCGGGTTGAGCAAAGCTGTTATCGTTGTCGAGGGTTCCAAAAAAAGTGGCACTTTGATAACTGCTGATTTTGCACTTGACCAAGGCAGGGAAGTGCTGGCCGTACCGGGCCCCGCAACGTCGGCACTTAGCCGGGCACCTCATAAATTATTAAAAGCCGGGGCACGTCTAGTGGAAGATGTTTCTGATGTTCTTGATGAACTGGGATTATCAGAGGAGGGCGGACTATATACGAATAGAGAAACTAATCATCTTGCAGATGACATGAAGGATCTTTCCAGTGATGAGGTGGTTGTGCTAAAAATATTGTCAAGTAAACCACACAACCTTGATGATATAAGTAAAATGACGCAGTTGCATATATCAGTAATTAATAGTATATTGGTTAAGCTTGAAGTCTGCAATATGATAAGTCGCAGTATTGATGGTAGATACTTCGCATATTAAGGATCTATAATGATCAGTCGTATACTTGGCGGTCTAGTGGTTTTAGAATAAAACAGCGAGAGCAAGGCGATATTAGGATGGTATCTAGAGAGATTATCCAACAGAAGGTGGATCGCTAGTATGGAAGAAAGTCAGTGATAATGAGGATGAGGTCTTAGACAGGAGTTCTTGGTTCTACTATGAAGAAGAATGAAAAAGGCAGTGCAACAGTAGAAAACATAATATGGTTGCCTCTGATGATGCTGGTGTTTGCTAGCATCATTCAATTTGGTCTCATATTCAATGCTAAAAGTGCTGTCGAGGGAGCATCTTTTGAGGCAGCCAGGCAGGCTACGCTGTCTAGTCAGCCAAATACAACGGCTGAAGAAGTAGTATACAGTTTCGCCTCAGGTGTCTTGCCGGGATGGGAGCAAGGTGGTCGCGTGAATCTATCCATTGAAACGCTTGAAGGTGTTGATCCTGGTTCACCGGTCAAAGTTGATGTCTTTTATAAAGTGCCGGTATTTTTTTCCGGCATACTACGGGAATTGGAAGGGTCACCGGGAATATATACGGTCAAAGGAAGTGCGGAGATGAGGATGGAGGAGAAGCCATAGGTGAAAGCAGAGCAAAATCAGGATGATGTGTTTGAAATAACGGTTGTGGCTGTATCCAGTCATCCAGATGAGTTGGTCGGGATTGACGAAGTCATCGAACACGGATTGAAGATGATCAAGTGTTCATCTGTTGTCGCAGCGATGGCACTTGTTGAAGAACTTATACCACATGTTGTACTGGTTGATGTGGTAATAAGAGGTGCGTATGATTTTGTTTCTTGGATTAAAAAAAGAACAGGCTCTTCAGTAATTCTGATGAGTCCGCGGCCATTTTTAACAGGAATGGAGAAATGGGGTGCTGATGGGCACATTCAAGAGCCGATAGACAGCGTAAACCTGAGGCGAGCAATCGACAGATTATTTGCTGAATCTAGTGGCAGTATGTTTGATTGTCCAGAGAGTAAGGATTTATCTATCAATGAATCAACAGCACCTCTTGACGGTTTATGTGTAGAAGAACCTCTTCAAAAACATGAGCAGAAAATCCGCAAAAAGCAAAATATATACGTGATGCCGCAAGAAGTAGTCGCTATTTGGGGAGCAAAAGGTGGAGTAGGTCGTACGACCATAGCGTTAAACTTAGCCAATTACCTGAGAGACTTTAGTGTGCTATTGATCGATCTTAATTTCAGTGATGGGCCAAGTGATATTAGCGTATGTCTTGACTTGCCGTCAACTCCCCACATTGGAAGATTTGTCGATAATCCAATAGACCGGCGTAAAGGTCTCGATGATGCCGTTGTCAAGCCGGGTAATGCTTCATTCTCAGTGCTTCAGACACCCACTACTCAAGATCAATCAGACAAAGTGAGCACTGATGACATTATTGATTTAATAGATCAGGCAAGGCGTACTTATCAGATCATTATTATGGACTTACCGGCAGACCAGACACTATTAACTCTGGAAGCTGTGGACATGGCGTCTAGCATCTTTTTTGTCACTACAGCACATGCAGGAAGTGTTGTGCGAACAAAGGCTCTAAGAGACAAAGAAAAGCGTTCTGCTTCGCAAATGATAGTTCTAAATCGTTTTACAAAACATCATGGACGGGCAAGAGAAATCGGACATTTTCTTGATCTACCCATTGCAACTATTATAGAAGAGGACACGAAAATGTCTAAAAATATAAGAAACAGCCATATATTTGAAAAAAATGATTCAGTTTTTTATAAAAGTATTGTAGATATAAGCAGAAGTTTGCTAGGATTGAGTAAGTTGGATACAATATCTGATAAAAAGGGGCTAAAGAGACTTTTTGTGAGTAGGTAAATGTTATGAAAATTGACTGCTTATATGAAGATGGATAGGAAAGGTTTAATTGGTAACAATAGTAGATCCTGATAGAGGGGGGATGTATTAACAATGGCTAAAATAAAGAAGCAGGATGACTTGAGAAGCTTAATCACCGAGTTGGAAGAGAAAAGCGAGCCCAAAGAGTCTGAAGAAACGGCCGGACGGACAGGCTTTATTACGGTAGAAGAAGCTGCTGATATCATGTCATCGGATGCGAACTCTGTAAGAAAGATGATGCGTCGCGGTGAGATCAAGAGTGCGCGCATAGGCCGGAAAAAGTATGTATCTAGCGATGACTTGAATCGGCACTTACAAAGAAGAGAGGCGGAAGAGGCTGTAAAAATGGCAGATCCAAATCGCTTACTGACTGTCGCTGAAGTAGCGGAAATCTTAAGGTTTTCAGAAGCCCAGGTATATGACATGCTGAATAAGAAAATCCTACTAGGCTTCAGAGTTGGCGCTGGAGCGGGATCGTGGCGTGTCAAGAAAGCAGATCTGGATGAATACATCATCAAACAACGCGAGAGGTCAATAAGGAAATAAATTAATCGCGTAGAATTGTATATACAGCAGGGATTAAACAGCATTATTATTTTGTCTATATAGCAGACGGAACCTATTTTCAGAATAACTTGAAAAGACAAGAAGGGGCCTGGTTCCATGGTTTAGACCATGGAACCAGGTCTTGCTAGTTGTTTTGGGGATCCGATGAACAAAAGCGGAGAGCTTAATGTTTAAACGCATTAGGCTCTCTTTTTTATTAGGGAATCGAATTGATCAGGTCAAATAGAAGAAGAGACAGAATCGGATAATAGGAAAAAGGGATAGGGCATAGACGTGTGAGAAGGGATTGCAGGGTGTTACAAAGATTTGTTTAAAGTTTTTTAAAAAGATACCGAAATAACAGTTGATGAGTAATAATAGAGATTCGATATAGGTTTTGTAGAAGGGATACAAGATGCGTAGAGCAGAGGATATTCCGCTCTATCCAATAGGGACGGCGTCAAGGATAACAGGGATAAGCGACAAAACGTTACGTGCTTGGGAAGTAAGATACGAACTGCTTAAGCCGGCTCGCACTTCAGGAGGACACCGTCTGTTTTCCAAGAACGACCTTTATCGAATAGAGAGAATAAAACACATGTTAAGGGATGAAGGAATGAGCATGACCGGAGTGAAGCATCTAATTGATACAGAGGAATCTTAGACATGTCAGAAGAAAAAAAACAAGACAAAAGTGACGTAACAATTGTTGGATTCTACCTTGATGAGTGGGAGTATGGGCTGAAAGTGGATGATGTGAAGGAGATCCTGAGAATGGTTGAGATCACGCCTGTCCCCGAAGCCCCGCCATTCTTCAAAGGCTTTATCGATCTCAGGGGGGATATTACCTCTGTCATAGACCTAAGATTACGTCTTGATTTTCCAGAGATAGAACATTCTTTATCAGCGCCGATTATTATTGTCAGGGTGAACGATCATTTTATGGGTATGATAGTCGACAGCGTTTCCGAGGTAGTAACTATCAAGTCTTCCGAGATAGACAAGCCACAAAAGGATATACCTTTGCCAGAGGAGTTCATAGAAGGCGTTGTTCATATGGATGACCGCATGCTGACAGTTCTCAGGCTATCAAGTCTCGTAACATTTGAGCACAAGAAGATCATAAAGAAGATCAGCCGGTCGAAAGGATATAAATGACCACGGATATGGAATTCCATGACATATTAAGAAAGAGAGCGGCTTTATTGAGCCATGCCGAAGAAGAGGTAATCGAAGAAACAGATCTGTTCGTACTGTTAAGCATTAAAACTGAGAAATATGGCATATGTGCGAAGTATATTCGTGAAATCGTCCGGCGTGAGAAGATAACATACATTCCAAATGCTCCTGATCGTATCGCAGGACTTACTAATCTAAGGGGAGAGATCATATCAATTATTGATCTAAGAGAGGTTTTGAATATCAGTGGCGGCAAAGAAGCAGATTCATCAACTGAAAAAGCGATCATTATCATACAATGGGAATCACATAGCGTCGGTTTGTTGGTCGATCAAGTAATCGGTATTTCAGAGCTTCCCACATCTCACATTGAAGAACCTCTTCTGACGCTGGACAAGATTAAAGGAGAACACATAGCCGGAGAGATCCGGATCGATGATGATATCTATGGCTTATTGGACGTTAAGAACGTAATGGGGATAAAAGATGATGAGTGATGATTTTGATTACTCCGAATTTATAGGGCAGTTTGTCGAAGAGGCTAGAGAGCACTTACAGAATCTCAACACTTGCTTGCTGGCTCTTGAAAACTTTCCCGAAAAAACAGATGTGCTTGATGAGATTGCTCGTGAGGCTCACACGCTCAAAGGCACAGCTAGAATGCTAGATGCGACAGAGATTGCCACAGTATCACACAAGCTGGAAGATCTTTTTGAAGAAGTGAAAGACGGCAAGCTTAAACTGGATATAACCTTATGCGATCTACTTTTTGAAAGTCTAGATTCACTCGGTTCTTTGTTGGAGAGTTTTGCGGCACAGGAGAAACCGAATCTGGATGTCGAAGATCTGGTTAATAGGATTGAAGAAGCAAGGACTTCGAAAATAAGGGGAGCAAGACAATCCAAGAAAGGGCGACCGAAAAAGAAAAAGAAAGAAACAGACAAGGAAGCAAGTCTAGCGACGATTTCCGATGAGACCATCAGAGTCAGCTCGACAAAGCTCGATTCCCTGGTTAATCTAACAGGTGAAATGGTTGTCAATAAGATACGTATGTCTGATAGAGAAAAAAATATTAAACTACTAATTGAGCTGTTAAGAGACCAATCCCGGCATTGGAAAAGGCTTAAGGATGAAATAGGAAGGCTTGAGGTGAACGGACCGCTTCAGAGTGACGTGGACTTGATGGAGAGCGAGAGACTAAATATTGAGACCGAACTTTACACGCTGGCCAGACAGTGGCGGGAAGATGTATCGTCTACGGATCTGTTGGTCTCACAATTACAACAGGAAGTACTTGATGTAAGGATGCGACCCATATCGACTGTATTTGATACATTCCGTCGGCCTGTAAGAGATCTGGCAAATCAGTTTGGCAAAGAAGTAGACCTAATAATCTCAGGAGAAGCGACGGAGATTGACAAGAAAGTCATCGAAGGAATAAATGATCCACTTGTTCATGTGCTAAGAAATGCGATCGATCATGGCATAGAGACACCCGATAACCGCCAGAAAAAGGGGAAGGACAGGCGGGCAAAATTGACTGTAGGAGCACATCAAGAAGGTGAGTATGTTGTTATTGAGATATCAGATGACGGGGCAGGTGTAGATATAGAAAAGGTGCGCAAAAAGGCAACAGCGAACAAGTTGATCACCGAAGAAGAGGCATCGAAACTAAACGAAAGCAGTCTGCTTCAGCTACTTTTCAGACCCGGATTTTCGACAAAAGACAAAGTCTCGCAGATATCAGGGCGAGGTGTGGGCATGGATGTTGTAAAGAAAAAGGTCGAGGAACTTAAGGGTATGACATATATCAAAACAGGCAAGGATGTCGGCACGACAGTTGTTATTAAAGTACCTTTGACGATGGCTCTTACCAGGATTCTGTTTATTGTACTTTCGGGATACGTTTTTGGTGTTCAAACAGCGAATATCGAGGAGATTATTAGGATCAAAAGCTCCGACATTAAGACGATCGAGAATAGACAAGTGGTTATTATACGTGACCATGCAGTGCCACTTATAAAGCTCAACCGGATATTGAGAATTACTGACGAAAGAAACCGTGGCTCCGAAATGGTCATACCGGTCCTAATAGCAAACATTGCTGATAACCGAATCGGGTTTGTTGTAGATAATGTTGTAAATGAACAAGAGGTGTTGATCAAGCCACTGGGAGAAGGTTTAAAAGAAGTTGAATATATAAATGGAGCAACAATTCTTAGTTCAGGTGAGATCGTTCTTATCTTGAACACGGTTGATTTAATGACGTCGGCAAAAGGTATGGGCGACAAACCTGATGCAAGCAAGAAAGATGCAGATAAAAAACTGAGTAAACGCATCCTGGTCGTTGATGATTCTTTATCGGCAAGAGAAGTTGAAAAGAATATTCTGACTTCGGCTGGTTATGACGTCGACGTAGCACTGGATGGACAGGATGCTTTAGATAAAGTACATGATAATGCTTATAACTTACTGGTTGTTGATGTCCAAATGCCGCGGCTTGATGGATTCTCATTGACAAGACGTCTAAAATCAGATGACCGCTACAAGGACATCCCGATTGTCATAGTGACAACTCAAGGAAGCAAAGAAGATAGAGACAAAGGAATTAAAGCAGGGGCAGACGCGTATATTGTCAAGAAAGCGTTTGACCAGGCTCATCTATTAAAAACTATTGATGGTTTGATCGGCTAGGAAGGAGCTGATGGAAATGATGAAATGGCTAAGAACCTTTAGCATCAACACCAGGGTTCTGTTTGTCATAACTGTGACTTTGGGCATTCTTGGAGTGGGTGCATTGCTTGGGATGTATGGGATCATGAGAATTGGGAATGATGTTCGCACTTTAGCTGGTTTGTCTGACGATACCAATGCAGCCAATGATATATGTAGTGGAACCGCCCGGATACACAAAGTCGCTGTAAACGACGTTATCAATGAGGATATACCGGGCGCAAATACTCAGTTGCAGGAACTAAACAAGGAGGTAGAGAGGGCAATCACCAAAGTAACAAAGATTGACGATCCCCAGATACGCCTTCTCGCGTCAAGTGTAAAGTCGGATTATGACAGGTACTGGGAGATTACTCAAGCAGTTGTCATCGCTCGAGAGACGGACAAAGGTGAGGACTTGTCTTCACTGGCAAGTCAACTCTCATCGGGGGACAAGGAACTCTCCACGTCGATTAATGATTTACAAGGTCAACTCAATCGGCAAATTGATGTGCAGTCAAAAAACGCTAACCGAACACAAATATTGGCTCAGTGGATGCTGGCGTTTATGAGCATAGCAACTTTAACGGTAGCGGGCACTATCGGAGGTATGCTCATGCGTTCGATAACTAAGCCACTGGAAAATCTGGCCAAGGTAGCTGACCAGATAAGCGAAGGCGACATGGATGTGAAGATTGCAGTGACCGGAAAAGACCAAATCGGACGGTTAGAGAAAGCTATCAAAACAACTGTTAAACAGTTGAAGACATTGATCAAAAAAGAGGCAGAAGCCAAGAAAACACTGGAAGAAAACGTTCATAAGCTGAGTGATCTTAGCATGATGGCAGCCGAGGGTGATCTTACAGTTCAAGCTCCCGAATTTGACGGAGAACTGGGACATCTATCTACCGGTTTTAATCAGATGACGAGTAGCCTTCACAAACTTGTTGAGAAACTGGTTGAGGTCATAAATCAGCTTGGCAGTGCTTCGACGGAAATAGAAGTAACTGCCCAGCAACAGGCATCGGGAGCAAATGAACAAGCTGCTTCGGTTAGCCAGGTCACGGCAGCGATAAATGAACTGGCCACAAACTCAAAGGAAGTAGCAAAGGCGACCGGATTTGTGAGCGAGGCGGCCAATGAAGCGCTAAACAGTGCCATTAACGGAAAAGATGTCTCTGCTGAGACGATTAAAGGGATGGAAAAAATCAAAGAGACAAATTCGACAACATCCAGAAAGATACTTGCCCTGGAAGAAAAATCGCAAGAGATCGGCTCAGTTCTGGCTATAATCGATGATATTGCTGAACAGACAAACCTCCTGGCCCTTAACGCAGCCATAGAAGCGGCACGAGCAGGTGAGGCCGGGAAGGGATTTGCGGTCGTTGCTCAAGAAATCCGTAATCTAGCAGAAGACGTGACCACGTCAACAAAAGAGATCGGAGAGAAGATCAACGAGATCCAATCAGCAATCAACACATCCGTAATGGTGACAGAGGAAGGAATTAAACGGACTGATGAAGAAATGGTAAAGGTAAGGAAAGCAGGCACGGAACTAGATAAGATCATTAAGCTGACAGAAAGGACCTCAGAACTGGCCACACAGATTTCTAGTGCAATACAACAGCAAAGATCGGCTAGCGAGCAGGTGGTCACGACGATGGGCGAAGTATCTGAAGTCGCCCGGCAGTCAGCAACCGGTAGTCAGGAATCAGCAAAATCAGCTCAGGATCTAGCAAAGATAGCCGGTGAAGTTAAGGAAATGGTCAGGATATTCAAGATCGACCAATAGCAATCGATCTATATATTTTATTAAGGAGTGTCAAGAATTTGATGAGTGTCATAAAAGTCGTTGTTGCTTCCAGCTACGTTGTTGAAAGAGATATCTTAAAGAAACTGATGGATACTGACGATTCTATCAAGGTCGTTGGTCTAGCCAATGATGAAACGGAACTTCTATCTAACCTGACAAGCCAAAAAGTAGATATTATTTTGATGGATCTCGATAATTTCCAGCAGGATCCGGTAGATATAATCACCAAGATTATGGCGGAAAGGCCGGTACCGATTGTTCTTCTATCGGCTAAGGACAGGAAGACTGAGCAAGTGTTTGAAGCGATATCGGCCGGTGCTCTTACCGTTGAGAACAAACCATCTTTGGTTGATCTAGAACTTAGGCCGGAAGTTGGCAAGAGGCTTATTAATCAGATAAAAACGTTATCAAGGGTCGCGGTTATAAAGCATGTGAAAGGAAGCAAAAACGCCCGGAAAGAAAGGGCGAGTTTAGTTGTTGACACTGGAAAGCCAAAGGTCGTGGCAATAGCGTCTTCTACTGGCGGACCGAGGGCTCTCCGAGCTGTCCTGTCAGCACTACCTAGGGATTTTCCACTTGGGATTGTAGTCGCTCAGCATATAACCCAGGGTTTTGCCAAAGGGCTTGTTGAATGGTTGGGTAGCAACTGTCATATCACAGTCAAGGAGCCTGTCGATGGAGAGATGATCAAACCGGGTGTAGCGTATATTGCTCCTGATAGATTTCATATGGTCGTTGATGTGGGAGAGCGGATCAGGTTATTGCGGCTTCACGAGGAGGATCATTTTCTACCATCAGGCAACATGCTTCTTACGTCCGTGGCTGAAGTCTTTGGACGTAAGTCAATTGGGATTGTATTGAGTGGTATGGGAGATGACGGTGTCAAGGGATTGCTGGCAATCAGCGAGAAGGGTGGAAAGACGATCGTGCAGGACAGGGAGTCCTGTGTCGTCTTTGGTATGCCCAAGGTAGCGTTGGAAAAAGGAGCCGCCCGTCGGGAGACTCCATTGGGACGGATTTCGTGGGAGATTATGAGGGAGCTATAAAGATGGAAGCGGTTATGCCTGAACTAACAAAAGAACAGTTCAAAAGGTTTCGAAACTATATCGACGAGAATTCAGGCATTTTCCTTGATGACTATCGGGCAGATACGCTTCATACTAGTCTGTCGATTCGAATGAAAGCATTGAGACTCAACGACTATAATCGATACTATGCTCTTCTGTTAAACAAAGACGAGGGCGAGAAAGAGTTCAAGCAACTACTTAATCTAGTTACCATAAATGAGACCTCTTTCTTCCGCTACGCAGCTCAATTCGATGTTTTGAGGAACCGGATACTTCCTGAGATCATAGAAAGAAAGAAGGAAACTAGTCGAATGATAAAAATATGGAGCGCAGGATGCTCAACAGGCGAAGAGCCATACTCGATTGCTATGGTTCTTTTGGAGATGCTGAATGATCCTGCTTCATGGAAAATAGATATTCTGGGAACGGATATAAGTCAAAAGGCTCTTGTCGATGCCCAGAAGGGTGTTTACGTAAAACATTCGTTAAGGAACACAGAACAGTATTATCTAAAAAAGTACTTTAAAAAGGATTCAGACGGTCATATGCACATAGACAGAAAAGTCATGGATATGGTTCGATTTAATTTCCATAATCTGAAAAAAGATCCCTATCCTTATCTGACGATGGGTGGTTGGGACATTATATTCTGTCGCAATGTGACTATATATTTTCAGCTTGATTCGGTCAGACAGGTTATTGACAACTTCTATAAGGGGTTGAATGAGAGCGGTTATTTGTTTATTGGTCACGCAGAAACACTATATCAAGTGACAGATAAGCTAAAACCGATTGAACTGGAGGATGTCTTTGTCTATCGAAGGACGAGAAAACATGATCTGGAGAGAGAAGTGTCAGCGGCAAAAGCTTCGATTATACCCTTAAGGAATAACACCAAGAATATCCGTGAAGTCTTAGAAAAAGACAGTTTAAAAGCTGAAAAAATGAGAATAAAGGACAAAAAAGGGATCAGCCGCAGCGAAGAAGAGACTATTTGTGCAACAGCGTACAAATGTTTTCAGGAGGAGAGATTTGATGAATGCAAAGCCTTGCTTCAAAGTGTAATTGAGAATAATGATGAGAATATGCAAGCACATCTGCTCAGAAGCCAACTTTACGCAAATGAAGGAAGGATAAATGAAGCTCTTGGCGGAGTCAATAAAGTGCTTGCTTTGGAACCGATGTCACCAAAAGCCCATTTTCTGCTGGCTCTTCTATACGAAAAACAAGGTAAAATGGATGAAGCGATAAGAGAATTGAAACGAGTCATCTTTTTGGATCGAAGATTTGCGTTGGCGTATATGAATCTCGCTGATATCTATACTGCGAAGAAGATGCATGCCGAGGCATTAAGAGAGTATAATAATGCTATAGAATCTCTATGTTCGAGTCTGCCCGGCGAATGGGAAGATTTCGCTGGTGGATTTACATCGGATGTATTAGTTGAAACATGCCAGAGGAATATTAAAAGGATCAGAGGGCCAAAGGCATAGGAGGAGAGTAATGGGGAAAAAGGTATTGATTGTCGATGATAGTCCGACAATAGTGGAGATCACCAAAGCAATGCTTAGAGAAGAAGGGTACGAGCTGGATTCAGCTAGTAATGGAGAGGAAGCACTGGAGAAGATCAAGACATTTAAACCGGATTTGGTTCTGCTTGATATTATGATGCCGGATATGGATGGGTATAGTGTTGTGCAAAGTCTACGCAAAGAAGCAGAGCCCGGGAATCCTGATTATACAAAGGTTATAGTAGTGACTAGCAAAGAGAAGATGAGAGATCTGTTTGAGATGGAGGGTATCGAGGGGTATATTGTTAAACCGTTTTTCCGCATGGAACTATTGGAGAAGATCCAGGAAGTATTCGGGAATGGAGAAGAGAGTTCATAAGTCTCTAAACAGGTCTGTTCTAAAAATAAAA
>SDBS01000448.1_pt1 | contig 39904 bp, 37 predicted proteins | sample 2277091 | NCBI WGS metagenome assembly SDBS01 (sample SAMN10404972, study PRJNA504765) | marine sediment metagenome | isolation source: marine sediment core GS10_PC15, 163 cmbsf | place: Arctic Ocean: Southern Knipovich Ridge | collected 2010
CAAAAGATTGGAAATTAACTCCAGAAACTTTTAAGCAAGAAAAATATTTTTGGCCAATTAGGGAATTAAAAAAAACAGCATTTTTTCCCCATATAAAGAATGATTGGATTTGGGCTGGAGAGACAATACAAAATAGAAACCCACCAAAACCTTATTCACAACATACAGAATTTTGTTGTAGCTTATTAACACATCCATTATATCTTTCTCATGAAGCATGGACTTTAACAATATCACCCGAAAAGCAAATTAATTTCTTTGTATTGATGTTTTTATATAAAGAATAAATATATTTCAAATTGGAAAAGGGATTAGACTCATTAATAACAAAATTTAAAGAAAATACAATATCATTGGTTTTAGATATTAAACGTGAAAATACATGTAAAGGTTATAGCATACCTGGTACATAAGATCTCTGCAGTGAATTTAACCTCTTTCTATATGGAAATGTATTTTTAATTTATATATTTAGATTCAATTTAAGACCTTTATTAATCTCTTCATATTATCAAAACTCTTTTTGCATTAAAATTTAGTTTAGTTAATGATATGCAATATCATTTGAAAAATATGTATTTTGAATTTTGGTTAATCACAACAGTACAAATAAAGAAGAGAAATTTAAAATGATTTATTTACCTTTAGAAAGCCAAAGGTAAAAAAATATGAAGAATATGTGGATAACATGTGGATAAATTGAACGGGCTATAGGGGAATCGAACCCCTGACCTTTCTTTCTAAGAGAGTTATTCCCTTAAATTTCAGGTTAAAAGCCTGTTGCGCTACCTGCCTGCGCCAATAGCCCATAATAATATTTATTTTTAATTAAATGTGAAGTGCATGGAAATAAATCAATTATAATATAAAAATTTTATTCAATTGAGTTTCTCTTCATATATTTTTATATTATTAACAATAAACTGATGAATTTTAAGCTCTTTTACTGAAATGTTCAAAACCATAACTGTTTAACTCCTTTACTTTCCCTTCTTTTAAAAAATGAATTGTTTCTTTGGATATAACATTTCCAATTTTAAAAATCTGACCACCCTTAGCTTTAATTGCTTTTTGGGCTGCACTAAAATCTTTTGGATCTAATCCAAATAAATGATTAAATTCTTCTCCTCCATTAAATACTAATTTTTCTAAGGAAATATCAAATTCTTTTGTATATTGGATAGCTTCTAAATCTATTAAATCTTCATTAAAAAATATTTCAAATCCTAGTTTCGGATTTGATAACATTAAATCCTGTAATGATTTTGATAATCCATCTGAAGAATCTATACTCGAAGTTGCGAATTTTTTTTTTGATAAAATATAAGCCTCATTTCCAGGGATATCAGGCTCTAAAACACTTCTAATGGATCTTTCATAATCTTTAAAGTCTTTGATGTCACCACTTTTATCTAAAAGAATATTAAAACCAACTCCAGTCAAGCCAAATTTTTTATTAACAACTAAAATGTTGCCCGGTTTTATCCCTTTTCTATATATTATATCCGAAGGATTTTTAAAGCCAAAAACAGTAGGATTTATTATTAATTCTTTAGTTTCATTAATATCTCCACCAATATAATCAAGATCATATTTTACACAACAATCAATAATCCCTGTTATCAAATCAATGAAATCTCCCTTCCTAAAATCTTTAGGCAAACCTAATGATATTATTATTCCCCTTGGTTTAACACTTTTTACAACCAAATCACTTACGTTCATAATAACAGATTTCCTACCAATTTGATAAGAACTCATTTGTGGTGGGACATCCGTACTAGATACTAACATATCTGAATTAAAAACAATATTATCATCTAAATTTTCATCTTTAATGCTAAAAAAAAAAGCATCGTCACTTAATAAAACTTTTCTTGTTTTTTTTAAAACCAATTCTTCAATAAGTTTTATTAATTTAATTTCTCCAAGACTTCCAATATGAGAATTATTCTTCATTAAATAAAATTTAAAATTTTTTAACAATTACATTTTTTGAATAACATAGTATAATTAAAAATATTTTGCCTCTGTAGCTTAGTGGTATTAGAAAATAAAGAAATACTTAATATGCCAAAAGCATCAGATTCGTAATCTGAAGATCGGGGGTTCGATTTGTGCTCAGATTTTTCTGAACTCAAGAAAATCCCCCCAGAGGCTCTAATTATACTTCTTGCGTTACAACAAAACGCTTTATTATCTGTAAAGCGAGCATTTTAAAAGCGTCGTTTACATTTTCTCCTGTTTTAGCCGATGTTTCAAAATAAGACAATTTCAGTTTAGCAGCAAGTTCTTCTCCCTGTTCTATAGTAACTACACGTTTATCCACCAGATCAATTTTATTTCCAACTAAGATTAAAGAAATATCTTTTGAGGCGCTAATAATTTCTTTAAGCCACTTTTCAATACTAGTAAAAGTTTCTTTACGAGTTACATCGTAGACGATAATACCTGCTTCAGCATTAGCTACGTAAGTTTGCCTTACACGTTGAAATTGTGCTTGACCTGCTAAATCCCACATAACAAATCGAACTTTTGATTCTAATCCTTCAAATTCGCATTCTTTTTTCATTATTGAGGTTCCAATCGTTGATTTATAATCAGTTTGAAAAGAATCATCAACAAATCGATGCACCATACTTGTTTTTCCAACTCCCCCATCACCCCCTAAAATTAATTTAAAAGCATATTCTCCAGATTGGATTTTAATTAATTGAAGCTTATCCACTTTTCTTTCAATTTTTTGATCATCTGTAGTACTTATTAATTTGGGAATCACAGGACTTACAGTTCTTCCATCAAAAATACGAGCAATCTTTTCTGAGGCTAAATACGCGTAAGGAAAAACAGGATCTACCATTGCAATTGCCTTCAATACTGTTACAAAAATAGCTTCAGGACCCGCTTCACAAAATATAATTCGATGGTCTTCTGTATCGAACGTTCCTGTCCCAAAAGAACCTGAACTAAATTCTTCTGTTATTCTGGTTAAAACGGGCTCTACCAATGCACTAACCCCTGCAATAACGTCTTCTTCTACATCTGCTTCAGAAATACCTTTAGAAGCAGCCATAACTAAGCCTTCTCTGTTTACTATTAATGCAGCGATTAAATTTTCTCCAATATCTTGCTTATACCATTCAAGTAAAGCTTCTAATTTTTTTCTATCGACAGACATGGATTTGAAAAATAAAAAAGTTTGTTACTAAATGTATTATAAAAAAACTAAAATATATTATTTTTTATAATAAGTTTCTCTTAAAAATTTATAGAAAACGATAACTCTTAGAAAAAAAATCCTCACCATCAAATTATGGAAAATCAAAGAAAAAAATTTTAAAATACTAAAAATTTTTAAATATCAATTAACCTATCTAATAGAATCTAAATAAGAGAGAAATATTTAAGGAATAAGCAGGAGTTGCCAAGATTCTAGTAAAAATTATCTAGAATTATTTTAGATTATATCTATTAGATTAGAATGGAAACATGGTCTACGGCGCTAGATATGACACTATTGAGTGTCTATGGTGTGACTGAGGTTCTAGTGACAGAGGTCTTCCTCGTTGATCTTATCACGCGGGCCTAATCGTGGGTTCGAATCCCACCTCCTGCATTTTATTAGGATATCTTTTTGAATTTTATACCATGTTCCCCATAAAACGATATATATAAAATTTTAAAAAAAATCCGATAACGTATGTTGCTTGATTTTCGGATTATTAGTCAAACTTTCAACATATTCTTTTATTAATTCCATATGTTGTTTTGTATAACTACTCAAATTAAAATCTTTACAAAGTTTTAATGCCCGAGGAATATATTTTTCAATACCTCCACGAGTTACAGTAAGAATAATATTACTTCCACATTTAGAGCACTTACCATTATTTGAGAGAGGAGGGCGCCTATACTTTTTATTACATTTACCACATCGAAATCCTTGTGCTGAAAATTTTCTCAAATTTCCAAGGATATCTGGGTTGAAATGTGTTGATATTATTTTCTCTGCAACTTTTTTTGCATCAACAGCTTTAATAATTTTTCCTATGTGTAATTGAGCATTGATTTTATCATCAATAGTCTTATATAATTTATAAGCCGTGATTGTTGGACCTTCATTTATATTGTTTGTGGGAATATTAAAACCAATATTTTCATATTGTTCTGGAGTTCCTAAACGATTTTTAACAAGATCCATATAAGATTCTATTTCAGATGGGGAAGTATAATTTTCAGTAGCATTGTAAAATTCTAAGGGATATTTATATAGAGTATCAATATTATGAGACTCGACATCTATTTCATTAGGATCTAGTTTCGTACCAATTACTAAGGTTGCATCCATTTTTCCCCCTATTCTACTTGGAAGATAATATCTTGAAAAATTTAATAATGGATCTAATAGTAACATTAGACCATCTTCATCACCATCACAATTTCTTCTCTTGGCAGCATGCCAATATGGATGTGCATATATACTACGAGCACTCGTAAAACCAATCACTCTCCCTATGATTCCAGCACTAGTATGGGGTGCTAAACCCACAACAAGATGTCCTATTAAATCAATTTTAGATAAAATATTATAATAACGATCCAAATTATATAAATATTCAAGTTCATCATCTAAAAAATTAGCAACTTTAATAAAATAATCCGCACAATCATTTGAAATTAAAATATCTTGAACTTTTAGTTCTATGATTTGCTTTTGATCGTTTAAACGATTTCCATTTATATCACTAGTATATCCTAATTCTTTTAATTTTTCTATTTTTATACCAATTTCTTTTGGTTTAAAATGGGTTAGGGGGATATTTGTTGCATCATACCTTATTTCGGCTGTTTTATAAACTAAAACTTCATTTTTTGCTCGAAGTATTCCTTTTTCAATAGGTTCAGGAACCTTAAATCTATTTGTAAGGCCAAAAATCCCTTTTATTTTTTTAGGTAATGATATTTTTAATGAACTTAACTTTGAATTTACATGTTTTTTAATATTGAACATGGCATTTTTAGATTCTTTTAGAATGTTTCTGCAATTGGGACAATTTTCTTGATTTTTCGGAAAAATTTTTTTACAGTTTTCACAATATTTTTTAAACTCTGTATGGGTCTTACATTTTGGGCATAAATTGAATATAGTTATTGTTCCACATTTCGGACATTGTTTTCTACAGAGAGTAATTTTAATTTTTTCAAGCTCGATTGCCTTTTGAAGTAATCTAGTATTCCCTATTTTATCACTTAAAGGAAATAATGTGTGAACGCCTTTCATACTTTTTCTTTCAGACTTTTCTGGACGACCCATTCGTGAACCCATATAATAGGGTGCTTTATTTTTAATTTTCATGGACGAAATTTTATAAAAGTAGCTAAAAACATTATCATTTTCCTCAATTTTGAATAATTGTTTTGCTTTTAAGTTGAAAATTGTTTTGTAGATTGTTGTCATTGATTCATTAAAAATTATTTTATCCTCTTGGACTTTATGTAAAACAAAAGCATTTTCTAATATCTTTTTAATATCTTTATTATACCTTATTTCTAAATTATTTTCTGCTTCAGCATAACTTTTAATAAAAACTTTTCTTAAAATATCTAATTCTTTAACAGTTATGTTACCCCAATAATCTGTATAAGCAGGATGTAAAGGAATATCATATTTATGTGAAATTTCTATCGATTTTTGTGCTGTTGGGACATTTTTAAAAGGGTCTTCAATATATTGTTTTAATTCTAATGGATTTTCTTTTTGAGAGAGAATTGCTTGTTCTAATTCAAGACTCCACCATTCTTCAACCCAGCCAGAAGGTACTAGATTGTGATTATTTTCTGCAAATTCCCCAAAACCAAAGAGTATATCTCCCAAAAATAAAATTTGTTCAATTTGAGGAAAAAGATATTTGGCTTTTTTTACAGAAGAAATTTGTATGACATCTCCATTTTTCATTTTAACTATTGGAGGTTCAATGCCACTAACAGGACAGATACTTGCACTTTTTCCTGGCCTTTCTATTCTTAGCTGAGTACCAATCGCTACAAAATCATCTAATAAAGCCATTGTTATTGGATTGAGTCCTGCTGCTGCTAATCCCGTATTACGAGATCTTCCATATCTTATTCGATGACCTCCAACAACAGAAGGGTGGCTAAAAACAGGTCTACCTGCTATTATGTCTGCAACATACTTGGAGTTTGGAGCTATTTTTAAGTCAAGTTTGTTTTCATTCTTTTTTACTTGTTCTTCTTTTTGAGCTTCTTTTTTTAAATCTCCCAACCATTCCCATCCTTCTATATTCATATTTTTTGCAATTTTCAAAAGTTTTGGTGCTTTAAGTAGAATCCCATCATTTAAAACTAAACAAGCCCCTCCTCTTATTTTATTTGTTTCAATTCTAGGTAAATTTCTAAAGGCTGATATTTCTTCATTCTCAGTAGAATCACCATTAATCTCGATCGGCAAATGACTCACAGCAAACCTTATCTCTTGATTGGATGATGGGTATTGTAAATGGACAATTCTATTATAAAATTTTACTTCCTCTACATATCTACCAATTTCCGCTTCAGTTGCTTCATATTTAGGAATTTCTGATTTCTTTCTTACATAATCTGCAATTAACACACATAATGCTGCAGTAGTGCCTCCAGCAGCTCTAATTGGACCAGCAAAATATAATGATAAATATTGATTACCAGATTGATCTTTTCGAATTAATATTTTAGAAATTCCTTCAAGAGGTGCACTTACAACTCCCATCGTTTTTATTGCTAATCCTACTCGAATTGATCTTTCAACCCTTTCTTCTAACTGTTCTAAATCTCCGATTTTTCTATCTAAAATATCTTCTACTACTTTGAAAACAATTTCATCATCAGATAATCCTTTGGATTTTAATTCTCTAATTACATTTGCTACACCTTCGGGTCCCACTAATTTCTCAACTCTTCCAGCTAAATCTTTTGCCTGAGGGGATTCTACAAATAATTCGGGATCTAACCCTTTTTCACGAGCTTTTTCAGCAATAAAATAACATTCATCAACATGTTGTTGAATATTACTAAAATAATTCTCTACTTCTTTACTCATATCTCCCATAATTAAATAACCTTAGAATTAAGTGGAAACAATAACGATCAGAGGAATCGTATATAAATATATTAATTTTTAGAGTTAAATTAAATTCATTTATTAATCTGCTATTTTAATTTATAAATTTTAAGAGAATACTAATTTTCAATACTCTCTTATTATAAAAATCAAAATATTATTTCTTTAATAATAAACAATTTTATTTTATTCTATAATAATTATAATAATTTTATTTTGGATTGGAATTATTTGATTGTTGATAATATAAATCAGAGAAAAATCATTTTAAAAAAATTTTTAAATTCTAGTATTAATATCACGCCATCTACTTTAGATTTTATTTTAGAATTAGATAATCCTTTAAAAAAGGTTAATCTTATAATCAAAAATACTAGTTTCCTTCCAGATTTCAATAGTCACATAACTGGTGATATTTTAAAAAAAATCTCAAACAAAGAAATACAAGAAGCTCTAAAAAGAATTACAATAAAAGAAGATTTAATTTCAACAAAAAATGATAAACAAGTTAAGGAAGATAAAATGTCTACAGATTTTATTAATCAATCAAAAGTTAAAGATATAACAATAGAATCGTCGGATACTAATCAAAAATTTTCAGAAATTAATAATAATATTCTACTAAAAAAAAACACTATTGATTATGATAATGATAAGAAAGATTCTAAGACATTACAAAAAAAATATAAAGTCAAAATTAAACCAATAGAAGGCAGTAAATCAACTCTAGCTTTCAAACCAATTGCAAAAGAATATGATCCAAACTATAATATTTTAAAAGATCCCACTGGAAAATTATATACAAACGGAGCATATCAAGATTTTTACAATTTAATGTTAGATAAATTTAATAAACTTCGAAATTTGATGAGAAAAAGGTCGGAGGTACTCTCGGCGAGTAATGTTAATAATATATTAAGGTTATCAAACAAAGCTGAGGTTTCTGTTGTAGGTTTTGTAAATAACATTCGAGAAACAAAAAATAAAAATTTTTTTCTTACTTTGGAGGATCTTACTGGTTATGTTAATGGAATTATTAGAAGAGATACTGAAAACTCAGAAAATATAAAAATTGCTGAAAAGACTCTCCTTGATCAAATGGTCTATATAGAAGGTACGTATAATCCCGGTGAAAGAGGTAAAAGTGGTATTATCTTTTGTAAATATATAACAAACATTGATATCCCAAAAGATTATATACCAAATAAATCAAAAGATCCTTTATCTATCGCTTTAATTTCTGATTGTCATATTGGTAGTAAAGAGTTTGAAGAAAAATTATGGAAGAGGTTTACAGCTCTCTTAAATGGAAAAATAGGAAATAAAGGTCAAAGAGAAAGAGCAGGAAGAATTAAATATATCATTATAAATGGGGATTTAGTTGATGGTATAGGAGTTTATCCTAATCAAAATAGAGACCTTACAATTTCTGATATCTATAAACAGTTTAAAAAAGCTTCAGAAATCATTTCAATTATTCCCGATTACATAAAAATCTTCTACAGCTCTGGTAATCATGAACCTGTGCGAAATGCGATACCTAGGCCAGCAGTCCCAAAGAAATATTCCGAAGATCTTATTAATTATGGAGTGGAGTTTTTAGGAAATCCAACTCTAGTTCAAACTCATGATGTTATTACATTAGCTTATCATGGAGATAGTATCCTTGATTTAAATATGTCCATTCCGGGTCTAGAAAATGATAAACCAGTTAATGCTATGGTGGAATTATTAAAAGGAAGACATTTAGCTCCTACTTTTGGAAAGAAAACACAAATTGCTCCCATAAATAAAGATTGGCTTGTTATTGATAAAATTCCCGATATTTTCCACACGGGGCATATCCACATAAATGGAATGGATTATTACAATAATATTGTATTGGTAAATTCAGGATGTTTTCAAAGCCAAACAGATTTCATGGAGTCTATAGGTATACGGCCTACACCAGGTATTTTATCCATAGTTGATTTGGATACTTTAAAAGGAACACAATTAGACTTAAAAACTAATATTTAATTATTTTATGTAAAAGTAGAGAAAAATAAAACAAGCAATATGAATTTCGCAATTCCTCATAATAATAGTCTAGAAATGTTAAGTTATATTTGGAAAGTAATTGATACTCCTTACATATCACAAAATGATTTGCTATATGAAATTTCATTTGTATTACATATTCTTCCTCCAGTAGAAACAGTAACTTTTATTAATAAATGTATAGAAGATGAATTTCTTCTTAGAGATGATAATCAAAATCTTAAATTGTCCAATCATCTTTATAAAAAGATAAAAAATTGGAATATCCAAAGAAAATATGAAATTTTAGAAAAAATAAATTCTCGTAAAAATATTGTAAATCTACAAACTGAATTTGATAAGGATAACACCGACAATTTTAACCTCTTATTAAAAAGATTTACTGATAAGAGTACATTAAATAGAGCCGCAACGGTATCAAATTCTAGTTTTGAATTAATAGAATTCAGCTCTACTCAAGGTTTGATTAAATCAAAAATTGCTGGTTCAAGAGAAGAACTATACCTTGTTGAAATAGATACTAACAGAAAGATACTTAATCATAATTGTGATGATTTTAAGACGAGAAGGGCAGAAAACAAAAAATTTTGTAAACATTTAACAAAATTATTTCTATTTTTAAAGGATAAAGATATAGTTTCCGCTGAGTTTTTTCTTAATGAATTAGTAAAAAAGTTAGATAGTTGGGAGTTTATTTCCTAAATCAACTTCTTAAAAATATTGTTTTTTAATTTAACTTTATCTCTTTGAAGTAGAAAAGGTTTATAATTCAAAATACTATTAATTTTTTCTATTTTAGAAAGCGCTTTTTCAACGAGATCCCTTCCAATATCAAGTTTAATTATTTTAGTTCTTCCATAATGTCCCATTGATTTAATTACTGCAGAAATTATTCCAGCTTTAGCGAGTCCGTTAATATAATCACTTATTCTTCTTTTCGTCAATTCTCTTACACCTGGGATTAATACCCTTATCTCTGAATGAACTTCATAAATATCACCAGAGATTATTACATGCTCAGGACTAAATTTTGAAATTAAATAGATTGTTGTTAAAATTAATTGGGCTTGAAGAGGCATCCCTTTTATGTAATCTATGTTAAGATCATTTTCTAAATCTAATTGAGCCTTCTTGACATGTTTTGTTGTTACATTTTTATTTTGAGCTCTCTCAGCTAATTCACCTGCTTTCCTTAATAATTGAAGTGCTTTCCGAGCATCTCCATATTCTTTTGCTGCGAAAGCAGCACACAGTGGAATTACATCCTCTTTTAATACAGTATCTTGAAACGCAATTTTTGCTCTACCAATTAAAATATCTCTAAGCTCGCCTGCATGATAGGATGGAAATACAATTTGTTCTCTCCCTAAACTTGATAATATTCGTGGATCTAAATTCTCCCTAAATTTTAATAGATTTGAGATTCCAATTAAGCTAGTTTTACAAGTATCTAAATTCTCATTCAGTCTTGTTAAATCATAGAGTATTTCATTTCCAACCTTCTTCTCTATTAAAATATCTATTTCATCTAAAACTAAAAAACAGATTGAATTTCCAACTCTAGTATCTAATAGTCCAAGTAATTTCTTGAATATAACATCTTTAGGAAGACCCGTATGTGGGATCTTTTCTCGTCTCGAAATAGTGTTATAGATATGAGCTAAAATACGATAGGGAGTCGAAATTATATTACAATTTATATAGATCCACCACGTTTTGATTTCTGAGTTTTGTTGCGCTAATTTTTGACTCACGTATCTAATCGTCGACGTTTTACCTGTCCCAGTCATCCCATAACATAAAAAATTTGGAGGTGCATTACCTAATAACGCACACGCGGTTTTTTCAGCAATATCTTTTATTTGAGGACCACGATGAAGTAGTTTTTCAGGAATAAATTTTGCTTCTAAAGCATCTCGATTATTAAAAATTCTTGGACCTTGAATAAAATTCTTATAAAATTTATCAATGTTAAACTGATAATTATTCTCATTATTTCTCAACAATTATAACGCCTTATATTCATTTTTTCGTTAGAGTTTTATTGCACTCGAAATTAATAGATATTTAAAATATTTCAACTGCATATATAAAAGTAATTATTAATCTTTCATTTAATACAAAAATATTAAAGGTTTAATAGATAATTCTGAGCAATCTTTTCAACAAGTTATAATATTACTGTCGGGATTTTAAAAGATTATTATTTAGGAAACAATATTTATTAAAATCATATTAACAAATTCTTTATTTAAAAATAGTTTAATTTAATTAAACATTTATCTAATTATTTAATTCCTTAAGGAAAAAACACCCCCAGCAAGAGAATAAACTAAATTGTTGGTCAATAATAATTTGACTGAAGCAGAGGAAAAACAAAAAAAGATTGCTGTAATCTTAGCAATAATATTTGTTTGTTTGATTTTAGTAAATTTCATACTAGTATCTTACTTTTTCTCTTGGGCGGATTGGGTCTCTCTTTTAATATTTAGCCTTCTTTTCATTGTTCCTGCCTATATTTCAAATGCATCGATGGTTTTCACCGGCGGAGGTAAACCTATCGATGGTGGAAGAAATTTTCGAGATGGTAGGAGAATTCTTGGGGATCACAAAACTTGGAATGGGTTAAAAGGGCCATTATATATTGGAATTCCAATATCTCTTTTCATTTTTCTCATTTTTAACATCTTATGGATACCTATTCAAGATATTGTATTAGAAGGGCTAACTCAAGGACAATATATTCTTTACGATGATGTCGGAATTTTTAAATATTATTTTATTGGTGGAAAATTTCCAACAAATTATTTAGTTTTAATCATACGAATAATATTAGCATCTTATGGAGCAGTTATCGGGGATCTTATTGGATCCTTTTTAAAAAGAAGATTTGATATTAAAAGTGGTGCACCTTTTTGGATTGTGGATCAACTTGATTTCGCGTTATTCGCATTGTTATTTGTTTCTATCCCTAGTTTTTTCTTACCAAACATATTTTTACAACTAGATATTTTTATAATAATTTTTATAATAATTTTAACTCCTGCAGTAAGTATTATCGCCAATACAGTAGCTTACTTAACTGGTTTGAAAGATGTTCCTTGGTAATAAAATGATAATAAACTTCATTTAATGATTTTACACTTTACTGCTAAGGGTACATGTTTGTTTTCAAAAATAATATAATTTTCAAATAACTGGTTTACTGCTTTAATATAATCTCCATTCCGTCCAATAGCAATCCCACGTTCTTTAATAAAAAAAAAATAGATAGAAATTTCTTTCTTACAAGAATTCTTGTTAAAATCTATTTTTATATCATGAATATAAACATCAGGAAAAAAACTAAACAGTAAATTGATAAGAATAGTCTCAAATCTTATAATTAACACTTTTTTATAAGCTAAATCTCTTCTAATAGAATCTAAATATATTTTTGAGTTAAAATATTTTTCACTTTTCACAAAGAAAAAGATAAATTTGTCTATTACTATAATCAATACTGGATATATTCCCCCAGTTTTATTATAAAAATATTGACGCAATTGTAGTTCAAAATTTGAATACTTATTAACAAATAATAATAACTGATAAAAAATCAATTCATCCGAAATTGTATAAAACATTAACCTTATGTTTTTCATAATGAATTTAAACTACTAAGAAATATATAAAATGACAAAAAGAGTTATAAGTTGAATTATGAGATACTTATTAAAATGAAAGATATAGGTTTTCGGTTTTTAGATCACACAGCTGATATTCAAGTTGAAAGTTGGGGTCCAACTTTAGAGGCTGCTTTCTCACAGACAGGATTAAGCTTAATGACAACGATTTCTCCAAATTTAAACCTAATCTCTCCCTCCACAGAAAAAACAATTCAAATCGAAGCTGAAGATGAAGAAAGCTTATTATTTGATTTCTTGTCTGAATTTCTTTATATATTTGATGTAGAGGAATTAATTTTCAGTGAAATAGTAGTAGTAGAAATAATAAAAAAAGAACAAGATAAATACCATTTAAAAGCCAGGATTAAAGGAGAAATATTTGACAAAAATAAACATGAAATCGGAACAGAAGTGAAGGCGATAACTTATTCTTTTATGGAAATTGAAGAAAAAAAAGGGACTATAAAAATAAAGGTAGTTTTTGATATTTAAAGACAAAAAAATAAATTAGCCTTTTACAACTCCTACTGGAACTAGTCTCACTATTTTTTCTACTATACCAAGATCATGGCTTACTTGGACAACTTGATCAATATCTTTATATGCTCCAGGTGCTTCTTCAGCAATAATTTTCATGGATGCTGCTTTCACTAAAATCCCTTTATGTTCTAAATCTTCTTTTACTTTAGTTCCCCAATACTTTTTAGTAGCTTTAGATCTTGACATAACTCGACCAGATCCATGTGCCGTCGATCCAAATGAAAGATCCATAGCTTTTGGCCTACCAACACAGAGATAGGAAGCAGAACCCATTGTTCCTGGTATAAGAACTGGCTGTCCTATATCTTTATAATCTTGAGATAATTCACGATGCCCTGGTGGAAAAGCTCTGGTAGCACCTTTTCGATGTATATTTAATTTCATTTTCTTACCATCTATTTCATGCTCCTCTATTTTTAAAATATTATGGCAGACTCCATATATTAAATGCAGATCTAGATCATCAAGATCTCTTTTAAAAATATTTTGAAAAGACTCTCTTAGCCAATGAGTAATCACTTGCCGATTAGTAAAACCAAAATTAGCTGCACAAGCCATTTGTCTTAAATAATTCTGTGCTTCAAGTGTATCAGCAGGTACACATGCTAATTCCCGATCAGGAACTTTAATTTTATATTCTTTCATCGCCTGTTCAATAGTTCGTAATGAATCAGTACAAACTTGATGACCTAATGCTCTACTTCCTGTATGAACCATAATACAAATTTGGTTATCCTCAAATATTCCAAGTTTTTTAGCTATTATTTTATTATAGATCTTGTCAACTTTTTGAATTTCAAGAAAATGATTACCACTTCCTAAGGAACCGAGCTGTTTAACTCCTCGCTGTTTAGCTTTCTGTGAAACTAAACTTGCATCTGCATCACTTAGGCATCCATTTTCCTCTAAGTGTTTTATATCATCTTCGATTGCATAATCATTTTCAAGCGCCCAATTAACTCCCTCGTTTAGCACTTTATCTAAATCTGAATAACTAATATTTAATTTACCTTTTGAACCTAAACCTGATGGAATGTTACTAAATATTGTATTTAATAAATTTGGAAGTGCATTTTGTATCTCTTTCATGGTTAATGATGTTTTCAACAAATTAACCCCACAGTTTATATCATATCCTACTCCACCTGGCGAAATCATTCCATCTGTGGCGTTAGTTCCTGCAACACCCCCAATACAAAAACCATATCCTTGGTGGGCATCTGCAAGTGCTATAGCATGTTTTTTTATTCCTGGTAAGCATGAAACATTACTGATTTGATCCACAGTCCTATCTTGCTTTATTTTCTCTAAAATGTACTCATTAGCATAAATATGAACTGGAACTTTCATTTCGAATTTTTCAATTTTTCCTTTTAAGCGAACCATCAAAGTTTTTGGTTTTATCTCGTATATATTTTCTGCTATTTTGTTTATATTCATATTCTTCAAAATTGTTATATTTTCATAAAATTTTAATTGAAAATTGATTGAGTTTAATATTTAGACTTATTCACAAGGTTGTTTAAACCTTTTGATTATTCATAAAAAGTTGAGAATTTCAATGAACATCTGATCTTTTATTTTTTTAAAAGTCTTTCTAGAGATCAATCATTTTAGGTTTGACAAATATCCTTTTAAACTTCCTTTTCCTTTAAAATAAGCATTATAATTTTTACATTTAAATAGTATATTTAAAAGACTTAATGATTAAAAACTAAAATATCGAATTCTTTTTAAGAGTACTTCATTAAACCTGGTAAAAGTTATAAATCTAATACAAAGTTATAGTAGCTATCATTTGCCGAACTTTTAACTTTTATAGTTTCCTTAACTGGAACTCCAATGAGTTCTAATCCTTTTTGTATATAGCCCATAACGACGTATTCGAAGTAGATATGGTATAAAGGTAAATCTAATATAGACGCATGTATAATATTTCCCTTAAGCGTAGTTACAGTCCTTCCCTCATCATAATAAATAGGCCAGATACTAGGCAAGATTTTCTTAGTAAAGTTCTCGAGAGCACTTAGACCTTTTTTTTTAACGAATATATGCAAAGGTCCTCCTTCACTCAGGGACGTTTCAGCGGATCTTTCCCCAAATTTCCAATATATTTTCTCATCACCATTATAGAATTCTTTAACTATTTCTTCTTGAAATCGTATAAATTCTTCTATAGGAATTTCAGATGTCGGCAAAATAATTTGGTTGAAGAAGGGATTAGATTCTTTAAACTTCTCAAAGAAATCGTTCCATCGTTCTTCACCATATTCAGAAATTGTTTGGTCTCTTCTTGATTGATAAGCCAATCCTTTAACATTCATCTAATTTCACATAAAAATTTAATATTAATTTTTAAGACATGAATATAAATCCTTCTACAAACAAAAAACTTGAAAGAATTAGTGTTCTTCAATTATATAATACTATATATTTTTAAAATTTTTGAACCTCTATTAAATGAGTATATTTTCCATAAAAATAATCTTTAACTTCTATGAAAAAATATTATTAGATTTTACCTTATTTCAATATATGAAAGTAACTCTAATTTATCCAGATTATTTATTATGTTCTGAATCTCTGGTATTGGTTGACCGCTCTCTTCAGCAATCTCAGATATTGTATGAAATCCATCAGCTAAATGAGCAATATCAAATTCTTTTTTCTCTAAAAATCCTTGCGTTATTACTTGCTTTGGGAGCCGTTTTGATGCCCATTCTGGCTTCTTTACACTCGCTATTCTTAAATCCTCTTCAGATAATACCAGCCCCTTCTTTGTGATACGCTTTTGTGATTTAAGAAAATCTTTCTTGAAAATCTTTAAAATTGGAAGCTTTAATTGGATCTCAGCCAGTTTACCGACCTTTAAGATATCATCAATAACTTTTTCAAAATCCCGAAAAATACGAACATCTCCAGACCAATTCGCAAGTTGTTCACCAAATGCACCAACAAATTTGTCAATTATATCAGTTAGTGCCCTATGAGTAATCTTAGCATCATCATTCTTATCAGCAGCGGCAGTTATTAATACTCCCTCCTTAAAGACTAATAGTAGATAAAAAATTTGCATGTCAATCACTTTCAATTCACCTGAACCCTTCGAGAACTCGACACTAAAATCCTTAAGCGCTGTGAGAAAACCGCTCACTAAATCTTGATTAAATTCTATAGTCCCATACTTCCGATGGATTAAACAAATACCTGTATGCTGGTGGATGAGGTATACATTGTGTAAAATCTTAAACACCTACAAATTATTATTAAATAAAATTTTAAATCTTATTTATTAATATGTAAAAGAAACTCCCAATATTTAAAATAAAGCTTTTCAAATTTCCTAATTAATAATAGCTAATAACTCTACAATTGTTTTTATCTCTACTAATATTTTAAATTCGTCAAGCTTGTATGAGATATAGACAGATTTAATTTCTTTTTTCAAGTCAACCATTTTGTGAGTAAACACTAAGAGATAAGTAATATAATCTTAAATAAATGACTTGTATTTTGATTTATTTCACGGAGAAGATAATCGCTAATATTTTAAAATCTTGTTTTGAGAAAAATTCAAGATAAGATCTTGATTATCGATGACAGTTTTTAACTTTTTAATGATGATTGTATAATTATTAGCTTTAATAACTGTATTTTTTTTTACAATTTCTTTACTCAAGATTCTCTTTATAATAGTAGGTAATCTCTGCATTTTAAGATTATATTCGTTAACAATAACATTCGAATTGTAAGATCGCCAATCTTTATAACTATCTTTTCCATACATTTCTCTTTTTCTAAATCAATAAATCTTAAAAAAGTTGATATAAAGTAATATATTAATCTGAATTACAGATATCATAAAAAGAATTAAGATGAATTTTTATATATTCTTTGTAACAGTACCTAATTTGGAAGAAGGAAGAAAAATCGCTAAAATTTTAGTTGAAAATAAGCTTGTTGCATGCGTAAACATCATTCAAAATATCTATTCTATTTATAGATGGAAGGAAAAAATAGAAGAAAATAATGAGCATTTATTACTAATCAAAACAACTGAAGAAAAAAGTGAGTTAATTATTCAGAAAATCAATGAAATCCATTCATACGAGATTGCGGAATGCGTTGGAGTGAAGATTGAAAAAGGTTCTAAAAAATATTTGAATTGGATTAATGAAGTTGTTGATTAGAAAAAAATTGAATTGCAAAAAACCATGCTTAACAATACTTTTCGAATAGATTGGATTTTCATTGATGGTATTATAATTGTTTTATTGTTTCTATTATTAGTTAGTGTAAGAATTTTTAAGAGCACTCATCGTTGGCGTTCATCTTTTTCTAATAAAGCCTTAGAATATTTTATCTTTCCACAAACGTCTGAAGGTGTTAACAGGCAGTTTATCTTGACAAAGAAATGGCGTTTAATTAGAAATACTTCTTTAAAAGAAAGAAATAGCACTTTACCCGTAATTTTTATTCTTAGAACAAATTATAAAAGAAAATTACTAAAAATATTGACAGAAGGTTTAAGTAGTTATGGTTTCAATGTTATTAATGTTAGAATTAAAACAATTCATTATCCTACTTCAAAGATACTTGAAACAGTTGTAATAAACGAGTTTACTTCTTTTATTTCATCTGTTATAGACGCTTTCAAAAAAAAAGAGCTAATAGAAAATCCAAATTATCTCTTATTAAATCATTCCAGGTCAAATTTTCCTTATAAAGCAGTATTGTCAGATGTAAAAAATATTGGAATGATTTTAATTAATCCAAGAGTAACTTTAGAAAATGTGAAGAACTTTAACCACGGTATTGATAATTCTCATCAAAATAATCAGTTATTTACAATTTTTAGCAAAAAATCGATCTTCATTTTAAATAATAAAAACCAAAAACGTTTCTTAAATGAGTTGCACTCCATCAATAAAAGTAGTTTAAATTTTTCTTCTTTAAATAAAGCTAAAAAATCTTTTAAATATTATGAAACCATTTTATTGGGAATGATCATTAATGTAGTAGAGAATAAATCATTGAATTCGAAAATTCAAATTTGATTCATGAAACAAAAGAAAATCTTAAGAGATCACCAGGAAACAATTATTTATTCAGAAAAGAAATGGTTCCTCTTAAAAAAAAAAAGGGAAATTGCTTTTAAATTATTACAAATGTTTGATAAGGAGGGGCTCAAACCATTTATTTACGGAAGTATTGCTCGTGGTGATGTTCATGAAACCAGTGACATTGATTTAATCTTTCTTCAAGAAGTACCTTCATATCAAATAGAATTCATATTAAATAAGAATGGTTATAACAATATTTTTAGAGAAATTATCATGGCAACACCCTCAGATTCAATAAAACTTTATATTCACTTAAGCGAATTAGAGAGTATTATATTACCACTATCAAAGCTAGAAGGAAATATTATAGAATTCTATGATTTTGGAGGAAAAATTAATTTTAGTCAATTAAAATCTGAGACAAGAGTTGCTGGTATAGATAAACGATTAGTATTAGTAAAACCTAATCCTCAAGGTCATGAAGAGATATCAGTTATCAATAATGAAGCTATCACTGCTAAAGAAATTGGAATAAATATTAAGGTTATAAATGAACGAAAAAAAGTACTTTTAAGAAGAGAAAAACATGGGAAAACTGGAGTGTTTTTAAAAAGACAACTTGAGATGAATGATTCTACTGAAGAAGTATTAAAAAAATTAGCAAATAGGAAATCTATCGTAAGAAAAAAGCTATTTAAAAGATGAAAAAATTCGAAATTGTTGAATCAGTTGAAAAGACAAATTTTATTCGAGGAAGGGGTATTCCAAGAGGATGTAAATATTGTCTAAAAGGTGAAAAGGCAGTTCTATTTTTAAATGGAATTTGCCAAAAACCTGATCATTGCTCTTGGTATTGTCCCATTTCAGAAGAAAGGAAGGCAAAACATTTTACTTTTGCTAATGAGATTGAGATAACTAAAAAAGAGGATTTGTTAGAAGAAATAAATAAGATTAACGCAAAAGGAATGAGTATTACAGGGGGGGAACCCCTTTCAAAATTAAATTTAAAGAAAACACTCGATTATCTTAGATATATAAAACTGAAAAAAGGAAAAAAATTTCATATCCATTTATATACTAATGGAATAAATTTTAATGAAAAAATTGCTGAGAATTTAGCTAATGAAGGATTAAATGAAATTAGATTTCATCCTCCTAAAAAGAAATGGTCGAATATAGAATTTGCTTTGAATAAAGGAATGATTGTGGGTGGAGAAGTTCCCATTATCCCGGGATATGAAAATACACAAATCTTAAAAGAATTCATTCTCTACTTAAATAATATCAATGCTGATTTTATAAATTTGAATGAATTTGAATTTTGTTTTCCTAATAGCCAATTATTAAAGGAACGAGGTTTTCAATTAAAAGAAGGTTCAATTGCCTCAGTTGTCAATAGTCGAGAATCTGCATTTGCTTTAATTAAAGAATTAGGCCCTAGAGTCTCAATAAAGATGCATTTTTGCTCGATAAAAGCTAAGGATTATTACCAGTTGAAGAATAGGTATATTCGGCGAGCCAAAAATGTAAAATTACCCTTTGAAGTAATTAATGAAGAAGGTTTATTGATTTTTGCACAAATTGAGGGTGAGAAAAAAGAGTTAGTTAATCTACATAAAAATCTTTTATCAATATTAAAAACTAACGAAAAATTAATAAAATTTGATAAAAACACTATAAAATTGCCCTTCTATATAGCTATAAATAATAAATTTTTATCACTTTTAGAGAATTATAAATTAAAAGGATATATTATTGAAATGCTTCCTTTTCGAATCTCTAAATATCAACAAATAACTGAAAAAACCCCTATTCAATTATTCAAAAAAGAATTTGGTTTTAATGAAGATTAATAGTGTTAATTATAGTGATTTAAAGAAGATCGTATCTCTAGAACAAGAAGTCTTCTTAGAAAATGCCTTCTCGGGGGATCTAATTGAAAAATTAATAAAAAGAAATATTTTCTTTTTAAAATTAGAAATTGGAAAAATTAAGAAAGAATTAATTGGTTTCATCATAGTTATAAACGATAGAAAGGAGTGTGTAAATATTATTAATTTTTTAATCAAACCTGAGCTTCAAAATAAAGGATATGGCTCTTATCTTCTGCAAAAAACTATAGAAGAAATAAAAAAAAAATTCGAAATTCAAAAAATTATTCTTAATGTTCAAGAAAGTAATTCTACAGCCATAAAACTATATGAAAAATTTAATTTCAAAAAACAACCAAAAAAATTAGAAAAATATTATCAATCTGGAGAAAACGCTTATTTAATGGAACTAAATATTGATTCTGCATAACCTAAAACTTATAAATAAATTCTTTTATAATATCTGTAAAAATCAATATTAAATATTTTACATGAATTTTAAATGAAAGGTGTTAATTAAAAATGGCTCCAGCTGATAAAGAACTTCAAGAAGCGATTAAAAAAGGAGTTGCTCTTGATGAAGTTGATAATGAAGATATGAAAAGAAGAGAAGAAGAGAAAAAGAAACGTACCGAAGAATTAGATAAAGTTAAAGCTGCTTTAGGAGATAAATGAAAAGCTTCATAACTCTAACATAGATGTTTTTTATCTTTTTTTATTTTATTTTATCTTATTTTATTTTATTTATTTTTGTTTGCTCTTTTATATAGAATGGATTAAATTAAGCTTTTCTTTTACCTTACATTACTTTTAAATAATAATTTTTTTTTGGAGTAAGGTAGAATATTTGAAAATTCTGGAGATTAATCGAAAGCATGAAGAAATCACCATAAAGATTGAAAGTCTTAATGATTTATGGTCACTTTATAATGTTATAAGTAAAGATGACATAGTTTCAGCTCGAACCCAGAGAAGAGTCGTTCTTAAAGAAGGGAGTAAAGGTCAACGAAAATGGATGATGTTAAAATTAAAAGTTGAGAATGTAACTTTTCATGAGTTTTCAAATAGATTAAGAATTAAAGGTAAAATTCTAGAAGGTCCTGATGATTTTGTCAGTTTTGTTACATATCATACATTTAATATAGAAGTTTTACAAAAAATATCTATAATTAAAGAAAGATGGTTAAAACATGAAATAAAAAGAATAAAAAATACTTCCAAATTCGAAACCAATTATATGATGATTATTATCGCGATTGAAACAGGATTAGCAACAATAGCTCTTATTACTAATTTCAGTTATAATAGAATTGCTACAATAAAAAAAAATATTCCTGGAAAAAGGTATAAACAAACTTATAGAAATAAAGCGATAACGGAATTTTATGATGAGATCGAAAGAGTATTGACAGAAAATTTGAAAAATTTAAAGATAAATTTAATAATTATTTGTGGTCCTGGAAACACGAATGATAATTTCTTGAATTATTTAAGAAAAACTACAACATTTAACTTTATAGGTAATATTGAGATTTGCCATGCAAGTTCTGGGACAGAAAGTGCCATAAGGGAAACATTAAAATCAAAAAAATTAAACAAACTAAAAAAAAATATTAAACTTTTACAAGAGACTGAAAAAATTGAAAATGTTATCACTCAATTTGCAAAAGACGCAGATTTAATTGTCATTGGTATGAATGAAGTTTTCAATGCATCAGAACAAGGATCTATTAAACAACTTTTAATAGCAGATGTATTAATTCGAGGAGCATCTAAGGAGAAGAAATTAAAAATTGAAGATATTATAAATAATGTTGAAAAGTCTGGTGGAGAAATTGACATTATGAGTACAGAAAATATTACTGGAGAACAATTGGTAGATTTAGGCTCACTGGTTGGAATTTTACGGTATAAACCGCAATGAAAAACTATGAAAACTGAAATAATTCAGGTGGATGAAAATTCAGAAATTCCCCTTTATGGAATAGATTTTATTGGAGTAATTGACAGAAGTACAAATGTTATTGAACTAAAACCTTTAACGCTCTGTAATTTAAAATGTAAATATTGTTTTGTAAGTGCAGGAGATTATAATACCAACTTTATCGTTGAACCAAACTATTTAATTGAAAAAGTAAAAGAGATAATTGAAGTTAAGGGTAAATATAATATTGAAATCCATTTAGCGCCATATGGAGAAATGTTACTTTACCCTCAATTATTTGAATTGATTGAAAAACTTTGGAAAATAAATGGAATCGACATTATTTCAATGCAAACTAATGGATTATTATTGAATGAAGAAAAAATTAGACATTTAGAGAAAGTTAAACTGACTAGAATTAATATTAGTTTAAATTCATTAAATCAAGAAAAGGCTAATTTTTTATGCAATTCTGTGAATTATAATGTTGAAAATCTTATAAAAAACATTAATTTTTTATTAGACTCAAAAATTGACATTTTAATAGCTCCGGTATGGTTTCCAGGAGAAAATGATAAGGATATTGAAGAAATTATTAAATATGTATGTGATCTAAGAAGTATTGGTTATTCTGAAAAAAAAATAAAACTTGGAATTCAAAAATATTTAATCTATAAAACAGGTAGAAAACTTAAAAAAATTCGACCTAAAAGCTGGGGTTATTTTTATAAGCAATTATCTGACTTAGAAAAAAAATATAAGGTTAAATTAAAACTCGGCCCAAGAGATTTTGGAATTCATAAACGTAAAGCAGTCGCATCTTTAAATATAAAAAAAAATGATTTAGTTAAGCTGAAAGTAGTTTCTAAGGGACGATGGAAAAGAGAATATGTTGGTAAATTGGATCACAATCTTGGCATAAAAATACTGTTAAATAAACCAATTATCCAATCTGAAAGTTTTATTGGAAGTAATATTCATGCGAAGATTATTAAAGCAAATTATAAAGATAATATTTTAACTGCATTTTTTTCAATATAAACTTAAATACAAAAAATATTATATAAATCAAAATAAGTAAATTATATTAGTATAAATCAAAATAAGTAAATTATATTAGTATAAATCAAAGTATTTTAGAATTTAAAAGTGGATGATCTAAAATGAGTCCAATTATAACTCATGAAGATGAATTAGAACTCGCTAAAATGGAAAAAGAGTTAGTCTCTCAATTTAAGAAGTTGGCTAAAGCTCAGAGTGCATTAATCAGTTCTCAAAAAAAGTATGCAGATAATATTACAAGAGCTAATATTACCCGAGACATGTTAAATCGAACTTTTAGAGATGTATTAAAACAAATGCAAACTCTCGCTCGAGAACATAGATCTAATATAAAAGATGAAGAAGTAAAATTATATCAAGAAATAATTCAACAAAATGATGAATATATTAAAGCTAACAATCTTTATCTTAATGCTATCAAAGATCTAGCAATTCGAAAAGAGTATTTGGTTGAAAAAAAAGAAGAATTTGTTGATGCATTAGGTGAAGTCGCTAGTAGAAGATCTATTGTAATAAGAAAAGCGTTAAATGTTGAAAAAGCAAAAAATAAATTAATTGATGGTGATAAATTAAACATCCTTGACCAGCAGTTAAATGATGTTCAACGAGATTTTGATAGAGCCAGAGACATATTACTTAAAAAAGTATATCAATTTACCGAAGTAAGAGATGAAATTAATTCCTTATGGATGAAATTAAAAGATACTGTAACCGAATTAAGCTAATATTTTTCTTTCTTATTTCAAATTTTTTTAAGAAAAAACCCTTAAATATTCAAACTTAAATTTATTAAATATAATCTATATATTATTTATAGAAAAAATTGAACTATAATTCTTAATGGAAGGTGCTGAAAAATCGCTGAAGAGTTTGCTGACTTTTTGAATACTACCCGTAAAGCCCCAATTGAAGAAAAAATAAATGCTTTTGGAGATATCATCGAGAAAATAATGCAAATAGTACTTAAGATACCAGATTTAGTAGATAATAACTTACAGGTGATTAATTCACAGGTAACTAATTTACAAAATCAATTAACGACTGTGAATAATGATATAACTACACTTAAGTCGCGACCTGTAGCTGTTGCTGCTGCACCAAGTGCACCAGGAGGTCCAGGAGGTCCGCCACCAGGAGGTCCAGGAGGTCCAGGAGGTCCGGCACCAGGAGGTCCGGCACCAGGAGGTCCGGCACCAGGAGGTCCGGCACCAGGAGGTCCGCCACCAGGAGGTCCAAAAGGTCCTGCCCCTGCCCCTGCTCGCCCTGCTCAACCAAAATCTCTGAGAGGTGCCATAATGGGTGAATTAAAATCACTTTTTGCTGCTCGGAGAAAAAGTTAAAGAGAGGAACGTTGCTGAATCGAAAATTCGGCTAATCTCCTACGAAATAAAAAGTCAAAAAATAAATAAATATCCATAAACAAAGTTCTATTCCTAAATCCGTAAAATATTTTTTTATCTTGGAAAAATTTTCCTATGGGTTATTCTTTTAAGAGATAAACTTCAAAGACTCTAATTTATGAATTTTGGGAGCGTGGTCAATTCATTATCCTCCAGCCATGGATATTGTAGAGATTTCAAACTTTTTGAGTTGAAGTTTTTTTATTCTTAGCTTTATTTATTGTTTTTTATCTCCCCTTTCTGTTTAAATCAGAAAATCTTGATTCTTGATTTAAAAATTACTTAAAATTAAAAATTTTAAAAATATAACTTATTAATAACTAAGTTCGTAATTCATTGGTAATATTTGTTGGAACAATCAGAAGATACACCCTCGAGGAATCCTACGGTTAGAGTAGCTCATGATCAAAAAAGGCAAGTGTTAGAGATTACCTCCTTTTTGAGAGTCATGAATAATCATTATAAAAGAAAACTACAACTTCAAAATCAAACAAATCCTTCTTTCTTAAAGAAATTTAGAAATAGATTAAGGAGTTCAAAAAACAATAGAGATTGGCTTCATAATATACCAACCAATTCAAACACTATAAGGGGAGATTATCTAAATAAAAAGGATTTCTTTAAATTTCCGAATAGCATCATCCTTTTTGAAACGTGGATGAATTTAGGTATTGAGGCCATTTTTCCTCGTATTGTTCTTCAATTAAAATTTCCAGGTTTTTTAAAAAAAGAAAAAGTTAGAAATGTTTTTCAATTTATCTATTCTACTTCTCGGGGGTTTGGTTTTCCACTATATTTTGGTCCCGAATTTTATGGGTATAAATTCAAGTTTTCTAGAATTATAGAACCATTATTAAAATGGAGTTATACTGTATGCCATCGAGCGAATCAAGCTATAATCATGGGTAATAAGCGTTTAAAATCTAAAAGGCATCATCCAGGGGAATTTGAATCAGTTATCATATCAGAATATTTTAATAATACATACAAGGGTATTGATACTCTTATGCACGGTTATTTTAAGAATGAACCAAAGGATCTTGGTATATTTTCTTCTATTGAATCAGTTCTTCAAAGTACTATGTTCTACTATTCTATTGGAGATCATGCAATGAAAATTAAAAAAAAAGTTACTGGTAAGACTTTAACACTTCCTTTGCTTACTAATAATTCTATTGTAAAGAAATATGATGTTGATTTTTTTTCATATGTGCGTAAGTTACTTACTGTTAATAAATTTTTAATTCAGAAGATCAAGTTTTACAGGGAAAGAAGAAATAAGCTCATAAATCAGTTGAAAAAGATTGATAAAATCAAGTATAGATTGGAACAATCTAAATATTTTGCAAAAAAAATTACTAGAATGTCTCTAAAACTATCAAAGAAATATCCACAAATCAATAAATTTGGGCATTATAAGATTTTATTGGAAAAAATTAGAAATTTATTATTTACAACTCCTCTTTACTTACATGGTGTCTCTAGTCGTCGTGAAGATGAAAATGAACAAGAATTAGAAAATTCAATCTTAATATCTTTTATTTATAACTATGAAAAAAAATACAATTTTATTTTTAAAGAAATAGAAGTTGTGAAAGAGCTAGAGCAGTTAAGAGATTCCATGGCAAATATGTGGTTGGCCTTTAAGGAAAGGTACTTTAACTATACTGTAAAAAAATTAAGTGAACTATCCCAAATACAAATGGAAGATGAGAATTATAGAGAAAAGATAAAAAAAACCTCAGAAAAACTCCTTCCTATTGTTGCTATATATGAAATATTTAATAGACCGTTGTTTGAATCAGTATATCCTGAATCTGTTTCACTAATCAAGAGACTTGGAAGTTATATTGCTCGGTTTTTAACTTCAAAATATAACCCTTTTGGTATTAATCTAATGCAATTGTTTAATCGATTAGCTTTCTATAATTGGAGCCATTTAATCATGAAAAAGAAATTAAATATAAAGCATTTTTTCATTTATGTGTTAAAATTACCAATATGGAAATATATTCCAGTAAAAATCAAAACTAAAATTTTAGAATTTAGTGCTTAAATTAAAAGATGCCTTTATACTAGAATTCTAGAAAACCAGGATCATCGAATATATCTTCAATTTTTCGCTCTTTCTTTATTTTGGACTCCCTTTCCGCGAATAAAGACTCCTCATCAGTCCGAACGCCTCGTTCTAATTCTAATGAATCGAGCTCCACTATGGTAATTTTTTCAAGTCGTTTATACTCTTCAGCCCTCATTTGCCATTTCCTAACCTCATCAAGATCAACATTCTCTTCATCTAATATTATAGCAGCTTTAGTTTTAGAAAGATCTGATAAAATTGAATAAGATAATGCTAGTTCTCCTAATTCATTATCTTTTTTTAATTTCTGAATTCTTTTTTCTAATCTTAGAAGTTCCTGATCTGCATAGAAGATATCTATAAAATCTCCAAAAGCATCAACTGGCTCTGAAATTGAATTAACTAATACTTCTTTTGTTAATGTGCAATGTCCACATTTTACAGTAGCAAAAGCGCCTTTCTTTTTGATATCAGTCACTTTAACGCTTTTCTCTCCGCAGTCAGGGCAAGTAAATATTTTTGGAACCCGCTTTACGCGTTTTGGTGATACTTGTTTACGTTTTCTCCTTCCCATAAATACCACGATAATGTTTTTAAAAAGAATAAATCTATTATCACTTAGAATAAAGAAAAGGAACCCTAAAATATTTTTGCTTTTGTTTTAAAAATTTTAAAGGAATTTAGTAAAATTTTTTAGGTATGTTTAATTATTCTATTTACTCTTTTTCACTGAAACAATTTCACAATTATTATAATTTGAAGTGGATTTTAGGTATGGAGCATAGTAATTTAACATTGGAACAAGATAAAAACCTAATCAATAAAATTCTTGATAATATTGATACAAGATATATAATTCTCTTTTTATATGTCATTCGAAATGATTTATTTAAAGATTTAAGTGATACCCAGCTCATAGATTCTTATGAGAAGGTGTTGGTGTTAGATGACGTATATAAGAGTAATATTCTTAATTTATGGGATGAAGAGTTCATTGATGTATATATAGACCTTGGTTTAATTAAAAATATTCGAAGTTTAAGAGAGTTGGAAAATAAACCGGATGATTTTATACTTCGATTAGGAGAAGAAACAGCAACAATTGAAAATAATAAAATTTCGGTGCCTGATGATACGCTATATGTAATGATTAATAAAAAGATTAAATCCTTGACTAGAAGGAAATTTAATTTAGCTCTTACAAGGCTAAAAGGAGTTAGATGTGAAAAGAGTAATGTCATTCACTCATTAGTTTTTGAAATTGGAGAACACGATTATGTATTATCAGATGACATCTATTATATTTTAGATCAATATGGAAATATATATCAATCAATCAAAATTGAAGTGACAATTGAGGGATTTTATCAAAGAATTAAAGATATAAAAGAAAAGATTAACGGATTTATTAAAATATTTGAACCAGCATTAAATACTAAGCCAGTTTTTGAAAAGATCAAAAATGCTATAGGGGAAAATAAAGATGTCATCCAATATCTAAAAGATGAAAAAGTGGAGCTTTCTGATAAATTTAATTTTGACAAGATTAATAAGAATGATGAAACCTTTAAACAATGGAACTTACAATTACTATCATTGATAAATTTAAGATTTCAAATAGAACAAATCGATACGAAATTGATAGAGTTGAAAAAATACTATTCTGGGAAGGATAAAAAACTAAATTATTTAGAATTTATTGAAAAAGTATCTTTTAATGAAGATGAGATCGTAGACAATATTCAAAATTCATTAATTGCTCTTAGAAAAGATTTAGTTAAGATTAATGAAGAAATTTCTAAATTAACTTCGAAAGAATTGAAATTATTAAATTTAGATTATGAAAGATTAATAATCACAAGTAGTAATGAATAAAATTGAATTGTCCTGCATGTAATGTTGAGATGGAACCCTTAGTAAAGGGAATTTTTCAATGTCCGCAATGTAAGAAAATCATAAAGCAAAAAGATAAAGGAGCAGAAGCAAAAGAACAAAAGGAAATTGAAGAGGGAGGGTTTTTGGAGGGAGAGTATTTCCACAAACAAGTCTCATTGAACAAAAAATATGAGATAGCGGAGTCTGGGATAATCATCTCCAAAACCGAGAATCGCTTATTTGCAGTATTAGTCTGTCATAGTGGGTATTTGAAAGATGAAAAATATGTTAGGTTATCGTGGTGGAAAAATTTTCAACATACAGGAATGCTTAAAATTTATGATAAATATGTATTAAATAATATTATTGAAGCTTTGGAAAAAATAGATGGATCCTTTGATGAAATTTGGAGTTGGAGTGGAAGTTTTAAGAAAAAAAAAGAGCAGAAATCACAAGAAGATTTAGAAAAGGAAAAAAAATTAGATATTATTAAATATCGGATTCTTGAAAACAAAACTTGTCCAAAATGCCAAAAAAAAATGAATAAAATGAAATCTCACTATGAGTGTGAACATTGTGGAGAAATTGTTATCTTGGAAGGATATAATCAACCAATTTTTAATTTAACAACAGAGGATCTCGATTTACAATTCCATGCAAATTTCCCTATAAATTTTTATTTACCAGTGAGTGGAATAACTATTAAATGGTTAATGGGTGAATGGAAAGCATTGACTGTTATCTATTCCAAGGATAATCCAAACAAAAAATGGTTAAGATTCTATTGGTGGGTACGAGATTTAAGTATTATTTTAAAGTATGGACAGAGAGAAATAGGAACTGCAACCCAAATGGGTTGGAAAGCTCAGAGAGGGTTAGCTTCACCGAATCTTTATGACAAAAAGCTTATTAAACCATTGATCAATGCCTTAAAAAAAATATCAGTAACCTTAAAATGGGAGATTAAAAAATCAACTATATAATGAAATGAGTTGAAAGTATGGCAGAATTTCAAGATTCTACATGGAAAGATTTATTAAATGATTTTAAAAATGGACTTGAAAAAGCAATTGAAGAATTGCAAAAAAGAGATGTAGAGAATATTCCTGGGGCTAAAGAGGCTCTAATTCAACGGCTAAACAATATGAAACTTCATTTTCCAAATAACAATGGAGAAATTTTTTTAAAATCAATTAATGATACAATTCAAAATGCTTTTTTTCCAAATACTAAGAGTTTTTCAGAAGCTTTTGAAAAAATCTTGAAATCTAGAACCCATGAACAAGATTTTATTATAAATGAATTATTAAATGGATTTGTAAATTCAAAAGCAAAAGCTTTAGCATCTGGAACTCAAGGACCGATAATAGATAGGATGGTTGAGGCATTTAGTAAAAGAAATGATTTTCATATAGTCGATCATCAATTTTTTGCTATGTTTGGGAATCCAAATAAACCACGCCATTACGTGAAGCAACAGCTAGAAGAGCTTGTCCAAATGTTTGGCCTTGTATCAAAGGAACTTATAGTTAAAAAAGATATAAGGAGAAGTGAAGAAAAATTATATACGTTTTATACCTTTCCAGAAGATATTATACAAATCCTTGAAGAAAAATATCTTATTATTGATAGTGAGTTAGGATATGCTTATGTTTCAGGTGAATTTGATAGAAATGTATTTATATGCATGTTTTTAGCAAATGTTGCTATCAATAGAGATGATCTTGAAAAAATTGGAGGAGTATATACTATTAATGGCATTTCCGCGATATTTGCTTTAATCTTATTACTTAGTTTTATGCCTAAATTAACTATTGATGAAACAAACCCAATTTTAAACGATCCAAATTTCGATAATAAAAATATGAGTGTTATTCCTAAATCTTGGATGATGAAACAAGTTTTAGAACCATTATTCGAACCTCTAATTAAAATAATCGCATTTAGAATAGGGGGCGGGTTATGGTTTACAAAAATTATTGACTCTGAAATCAATAAAAAAATACATTCTCAGATACGTTTTTTGATTAAAGACGTTAATAAATGGATTCTTGGGAATTTGGTGCGCATAGAAATCCCTATATTTATAAGCATAGGAAATATTTTAACTGCAATAGAAATAACTGAGAATCGAGAGTAAGGAACTTATTTAAATTCAGCGTAATAAAATGAGTTATAAAAAAAAATCTAAAAGAACAGTAAGACCTGGAAGAAAAAGAGAAAAATGGACAGATATCTTACCAAGATATTTAACTTTTCTCAGTCATATGCGTCCAATTTTAAGAGAAACAAGAAGAATTTTTATTAACTTAGATGCTGATTTATTATTAGATATAGATATTTTAGATAAAATACACCAAGAAGAAGAGAAAAGGAATGTACGTAAAGTTAGAGCACTTTCAGAATTTTCTGCTATGTATAGATCGAATGTCTACGAAATAATAAAAGATTTTATCATTAAATACCGGGAAAAAATACCTATCATTGATATTAAAGATTATATATTAGAATTTTTATATGAATCTGTTGATGCTTTAAATGTGTTAAGCCATATTACTAATCCTGATGAACTTAATTTAGAGAACACCTACTTATTTCAGTTAGTAAAATTTATTGAAGATAAATTATTTTCAAGAGGAGCAACCATTAAAATTATATATAATAAATTACTTCAATCTTCTCCAGAATTATATGAATGTCAAAGACATCTATTACAATCTCATACATACTATCGAGAGAAACTTGAAAATCCCGATTATTTTGAAATCCCAGGAATATCCCCCAAAGTTTATCAAATAGTTAATAATCTAACTTCTCTTTATAACTTAGATCCTAATTTTGGAGACTTTCCAGAGAAAGAAAATTACGAAATTCCACTCGTCCTAAAAAATGAGATATTCTTGCCCTATATAGATTCTATTGCGAATGCTGAAGAAGAGGCGATAGAAGGGATTGCTGAACGCATTGGTTTACGTCTGATCGATGGAATTTTTCTAGCACCCCAAGAAGATTTTGTTGAAATCTTACTAGAAAACAATTATTTACGTGATGTCCAGCAATCGGATGGAACAATTAGGTTATTTCCCCAGTTTAGTAATGAGACATTAATCTTATATTATTTAGCTTTTGCCTCTCAGAGGAGAGGATTCTTATCAAAAGAATTAATTAATTGGATATCAATGAACTTCGCCTTTTTGATATATATGGGTATTTTAAAGTGGAAATTATCTGATGAAAACATTTTTTATGCTATTTTTAAAGATTTGCAAACAAACGAAAAAGTCCTTCCTTATTTGATGAAATTGATATGCTTCCCAAATTATTTGAGTTTAGACAAGATGAAAATAAGAGATTCAGTTCAATACCGTAAAGAAATCTTTAATTTTATTGGTTCTCAAATTGAAAATTTAAAATATTTAATTAATGAAATAGCATTATATTGTGAAAAATTTGATATTAAGAAAAAAAAGAAATAAATTAGTGAAAAATGAGTTGAGTAAAAATAAGTAATTCGGATATAGCAAAGGATGAAAATTTAGTTTATTCTGATGATGTTATTAAGGAACGACTTGGAAAATACGGAGCAGTATATTTTCCTTTAGATATTAAGGAATCCGTTGATGACATTCTAGGAAATGAGATAAAGAAAGAGATTTTGGATGATTTTTTTAAAGCAATAAAGAAATACAATGAATTTATTGAATATTTAAAAAATACAAAATTAAATCCAAATTTAACTGTTCTTCTGTATGGTCCTCCTGGCACTGGAAAAACTTCTTTAACGAGAAGTTTTGCTAAAAAATATGAAATTCAGATTTGTGTTGTAGAATCTGATAGACTTGTTTCACCACTATTAGGAGACACGATAAAAAACATTCGAGGAGTTGTTGAATTAGCTGCTGATATTTCAAAAGAAAGAGGTGCTTTTATTTTATTTTTTGACGAACTCGATGCTATTGGTTCTGAAAGATCTAATATTCATGAAGTTGGAGAAATTAAGCGAGCTGTGATTTCGTTTTTGCAAGTCATTGACAGAATTAATTATGAGGGTGTTCCCTTAGCGATATTTGGTGCTACAAACCATCAACATCAGTTAGATTCCGCAATTTGGCGTCGGTTTACTTTTCATTTTAAATTTGATTTTCCAGATTTTCATTTAAGAAAAAAAATCATTGAGTCATTTGTAAAAAAAATAAAAAATGCGAAAATTGGTGTTGATGATACAATTTTTTCTAATTTAAACTCAGAATACAAGGAAATTAAATTAATATCAAAAGAATTAGACGCAAAATTAGGTCGAAATATTTCTGAATTTGATAAACATTTTCTATGGGGAGAATATAATAAAAAATATCAACTAAAAAGGCTTTTACAGCTGACTTATGGATATTCAGGGTCCGATATTGAAAGAGGAACCAGAGTAGCATTATTAAAATCAATTAATACGGGGATTTTAACATATGACAACTTTTACCAATCTTTAAAATTAGTTGGTGGAACTGCAATTCATGTGGAAACACAAGATAATTTAAGTACTAATAGAGGAAAATTAAGAAATATTAAGGGAAATAATAGGGATTTACCAGGTCCACCCGAAATTTAGTTATATTAAAAATTTAATTTCAAATTACCTATTTTCATGGAAAAATGAGTGAAGATCAGTTATTTAATCTCGAAAAAATTAAAGAGTTCACCATTCCAATTGAAGATCTCCAAATCAAAGTGAATGAATTAAGTGAATTTTCTAGCTTTCTTAAGAAAAATTTATTCTTGAGAGAAAATGATTTTTTTGGTGAAGATTTCCAGCCTCAGTTTGTTGATATAAAACAATTATTAGAAAGATTAAATAAAAAATTATATGAAGTTTCAAAAAATAACATCAAAAAATTTTTAGATTTAGAAGATCGGTTAATAAACAGTTATAAAGAGAACTTTAAAAAGAAATTAAAAAAAAATTATTCAAATAATAATCTGTCAAAACAGATTGGCTTATTTCTAATTGAAAATAAAAAAATTAGCAAAATTATTGATCACGTGTCTTTTATCCCTTCAATTGAAATTCATCAATGGTTAGAATTATTAGAGTCTTTAAAATACAATACGACTTTTTTAAAATTAGTTAAGAATTTAAAAATTTTTTATCAAGGGGTATTACAAGAACAATTTAAAAAAGAATTGAGTAAAATTCCTGAAGATACAGATCCTATTTTAATTGAAGATTATAAAAAGAATTTCCAAGATGATCCGAGTTTGTCTTTTAATGAATTTCTACTTGATATTGAGAGTAAATTGACACAAAAAGAATTGAAAGTAAAAAAAAAAACCATAAAGAGAACAAAAGAAAAAGAAGAGTTTGCAAAATTAAAAAAGAAACAGGAAGAACATAGTGAAACTTATGAAGATTATTTAAAACTCTCCAATAGAGAATTTGAGAGAATAAGGAGAAAAAAAAGTAGAGAAAAGTTAACTGGTATTTCTATTGTGCCCATTGAGGAAAAAAATATTGAAATTAGTGATGAAATATCTGAAAAAATTCAAAAATTCAAATCGCAATTCAAAAAAAGTTTCGAAGATAAATATCTAATTCAAAAAACTGATGATGATGATCCTTTAGATTTAGTTAGAGAAATAAAGAAAAAAAAGAAAAAGGAATATAAAAAATATAAAGACCATTTTGAAAATGCCTAATTTAATAATATCTCTTGGCACAAAAAAAGTTCCAATTCAAGATAGATTCACATTAATTAATGGAAAATTCAAAAGTAATGTGTTAGCTATCTATAAAAATGAAAAATTTCTTAAAATTTCAGAAGATTTGAATAAAATTCCAATTGAACAATTTATTGATGTTTTTCAGGAAGAATCTAAAAAATATCATGATTTAAAAAAATCAATAAAATTACTAGATTTTATCCATGAATATCGTGAGATTTCAATAAAAAACATTGAATTATGTTCTAGCTATAATGAAATTGGACAAAATTTAGTTTCTATTACCAAATTTATTACATTTTTAAAAAAACGGGAGTTCTTATCAAAAGAATTAAAAATTTCAGAGAATCAACAAAAAACAAGTGATTTTAAAGCCTTACTGGATTTATCTAATAAATTAAATGAATCGATTCATAGCAATCAAAATAAATTACAATTTTTAGAAAGAGATTATTTTTTGCATAAAAACCAAATTGACCAATTTACTGAAACGATACAAGAATATAAGCTAAGGATTCAAGAATTAAATAAACAAAAAAAGTATTGTTTCAGTCAAATTAATAGAATTACTCGAGAAATGTCCGGAGACTCCCAAGAACAAAAAAAGGAGTTAATTGAAACATCGAATACTGAAAAACCGTTAACTTTTGCTGAAAAAATAAAATCTTTTCAAAGGAAGGCAAAAGATATTCAATTTGAAATTAACAAAATCAACTCAAGTATAAGTAAAACTCAATCTAACCTAGAAGAATCAACTCCTCTTTATGAGATATATAAAGGAGATTATCAGAAAATTTTAGAGTTGATTAAAAGTGAAGAGAAAAAGATTGTAAATCTTGAATCTGATTTTAAAAAAAAAATTGAAGATAATATTGACAATCCTATTCAAGAATTAGAAGTGATCAATTTACATTCATTAAGACCATCGCATGAAATCAAAGAAGAAATCCAAAATGTTACCACTGAATTAAATGAGATATTAATTCCTAGAATTATATATAATCCTGATAATCCTTATGATTTATCTCTTTTTCATGAAAAATTAGCGGAGATTGAGGAATATCTAAGCAATCGGGAATCTGAATTTGTTATCAAAAAATCTGAAAAAGAAATTATGGATTGCTTTAAAAATTTTCGAAAATTGGAATTTATTTTAAATGAAATTGAATCTCTGATAAATAAATTCCTATTATTGATTAATCTAAAATCTGAATTTACGATTACGGTTAATAAAGATGATAAATTTTTTTTTATTATTATTAAATTTATTCGAAACAATAAATATATGATTAATTTTGAGGAATTAACAACTCCAGAAAAAATTTTTTTTATTATCGGTTTTTCCATCTCTATAAAGCTTCAAGCTAAAAAAGAAAATGTTATCTTTTCAAATTCGTGTATTCCGCGAAAATATAATAAAGCAGGTTCTATATTTAGAACTTTTAGGAAAATTTTACCGCTTTTTGAAAATGAAGGAGAATTATCTCAATATAATTTAATACTAATTATTTCAAACTTGGAAATGAAAAAAAAAATAAAAAACTTAAAAATTGTGACAATACAAGAGAGTTGATCAGCTTGAAAATTGAAAATAATAATATAGTTGAAGTTATAAAGCATATAACAAAATTAATTCTAATAAATCCTCAAAAAGTAATTAGAGAAAATGATCTTATAAATTTAAGCAAAAATTTTAATTTTGAACAAGTTATGAGTGAGGTTTATGTAGGCTTAAAAAATGTAGGATTTGAGCTCATTAAAACAAAATTTATGGAGCAACAATATTACATTTTAACCTCTGATGGTAAAGATGATAATATTACTCCTTCTCAATATGGTATATTAGCCTTAATAATCGCTTTAAGTAAAGAAGTTGATGAAAATATTAAAATCAGTGATTTAAAAGAAATTTTTACCGAAGATTGGAAAAATGAAATCAAATTTTTAATTGATAATGATTATTTAAGGAGATTTGATGATATTGGTACAATAAGAGTTACACATTTAGGAAAAGCAATAATGAAAAACATATTTAAAGAAATAAAATTGAAAAATTTACTAAACGTGTTTGAAGAATAAAGAAATCTTAAAATTTAAAAAATAAAAAAAAATTATTCTTCTTCAGGACTTTCTAAATCCATTTTAAATTGATCAAAAATCTTCTTCACTCGTTCAAACGAAGGCCCTTTCCCTCTCACACTTTCGTCGTCAACAATTATTTTTCCATTTAATATCGAAATTATGTTTTGATCTTCAATATAGTTAACATGCCCCTTTGTGAAGATGGTTGCTATTCTATCAGCCAAAGCTTTCATAGGGAATGGCTCCTCTTCTAAACTCACGAAATTGTAGAAATTACTTCTAATGAAAAGTTTTGGAAATGAGTGGTTCTTTTCATTTTTAGCGTTTAATAAAAATATATTTGAATCTTCAGAAACTCCTTTTAATTGACCAACAAAGAACTTATCCTCGTCAAGATATACTTTGACGATCTTATCAATTAATAATCCTAACTCTGTATTAAATTGCCTTAATGACATGATCCATCAGAACTTACTTGGTTAATAATATATTTATGTTTTTTTGCTTTTATTCTTAATTTAACTAATTTAAAATACAATTTATAAGTTTGGAGATATTTTCTCCAGACATAGCACTAGTTTTTATGATGTTGAGATTTGGATTTATTTTTTTAGCATCGCTGACCATTTTTTCAATATTAACATCAATTACATCAAGTAAATCGATCTTATTGATTATAGCAATATCTGATGTCTTAAATAGCATCGGATGTTTTTCGATTATCCATTCACCCTCGGTGATCGATACTATTACAATCCTTTTCTCAGCACCTAAAATAAAATCAGAAGGACAAATTAGATTACCCACGTTTTCTATGAAAAGTATATCAACTTCATCTAAATCATAATTTTTTAAAACTTGGGATATATGATAAGAATTCAATGCACATTCTCGCCCAGTGTTAATCTGAATTGTTTTTGCCCCATGCTTTTCAATTCTGTCAGCATCTATTCTAGTAGCTACATCACCATTAATCACCAAAACCCTGTAATTCGTTGAAATCCTTTCAACTATACTTTCTATGATAGCTGTTTTTCCTGCTCCAATCGCTCCAACAAATTCAACAGATCGCACTTCTTTCTCTTGTAAAAACTTTTTATTTTGTTCTGCTAATCTATCGTTATTTTCAATTAAATCTTCATTTAATTCAATAATTCTGGTAATTTTCTTTTCAGGCATCATATATATTTAGATTTTATTTTCTGCCCAACTTATAACGATATAGGATATAGGCAGCTAAGATTCCTCCTAGTTCAGGCAAGTAAAATAATAAATAGATTAGAGAATCAAACAACGCATAAAACAGTGCTGGAATTAGTCTGAATAAAACAATGATTATTAAAAAGAACCTTCCTTTCATTCTAATTGGAAGAAAGTACATTAATGTGCTAATTTCTCTGTTCATTATTGGGAAAATCGAAAAAGATATTAAAGCTAATATTCCCCCAAAAGCTAGTCCAATAGGAACTGCAACCGAGTCTAAAGGATATCTGAATCCTAATAACAATCTTAATAGAAAATAGAATAATGCCGTGAATAAGCATCCTATTAAATACAATTTTATTAAAAATTTAGTACCATAACTTATTTCAATATTACGAGCCATAAAATATAAAATAAATAACATTATAAATAAGAAAAAAAGACTAATAAAATCCCCATAACTAACACCAATAAAAAGTCCAGTAAAAATTGTATGGAATGTGAATTTATAAATAAGCCCATTCAAACTCAAGTAGATATATTGTGAGATCCCACTGTAATCAAAAACTAAGGCGGTAGTTGAAAATATTATAATTAAAATAAATAAAGTTTTTGCCCCTAGATATTGAGATGTTCGTCCATACGGTCTCTGAGATGTTCGTCCATACGGTCTCTGAGATGTTCGTCCATACGGTCTCTGAGTGTCTCGTATTGTTCTTTCTCTCTGCTTTTCTTGTCTTTTTAAATATTTTCTTAATTCCCTTGGCCCCTTTTCTAAATAATCCTTCGAAGACATTTTTTTTTTTAAGGGATCTTGTTGTCGGCGTCTTTTCAGCATGGGAGTTGTTGGAACAACAGCTACGTGCTTTAATTCAAATGTGCATTCATGATTTTCGGGTAATCTATGTTTCTTACAATAAGTTCCACCACAATATTTGCAGTTAAAAGGTAAATAGCTGATTTGTTCCCCACAGAATTCACAATAAGTCACCTTGAGTCACCAGAAGAGTAAAAATTCATTTTTATAACATAAACACATAGTTAAAAAACTCAAAAGTATAATTATTTAAAACTATTATCCTTCAAAATTTTTGCTAACTTCTTCAATTTTTTTTTCCTTAATCCTTCTTTTCAAATTTATTTTTTATTAGAAATTCTTTTTAAGATTGGGCATGATAAAAAAATCATTTATTTCAATAAAAAAAAATATTATGAAATATAAAGAATACGAGTTAATTCTTCCGTATTCATGATTATGAATGTAACGATTAATAGTATGCCTAGTGATGACATTAAGAAGATATATACTTTTTTATTCCACTTCCAAATATTTTGACCATCCAAAATACCAATAGGTATCATATTAAACGCTCCTAGCATAAAATTCAAATAAGCAGAAACTTCTATAAAATAGTTCAATGGATATAACTTATTAGGAATCAAGAAAGAAATTATAAATAGTATTATTCCATAAACGAGATTAACAGAAGGTCCAGCTGCTTTACATAATCCCGTTGTTCTATCTATCTTACTTAATCCTAAAACGACAACCGCTCCAGGTAAGGCAGGTATAGGCAAAGAAAATGACCCGGTAATTAATTTAATTATACCCGAAAAAAGGGCAAAGAAAGTCAGTACCATTCCAAAAGTAAGAAGTCTGAATTTTGTCTGTAATTTAAAATGTAAAGCTACTTGCCGATGGCCAAACTCATGAAAAAGAAAAGCGGTCATATAAAAGCCTGCTAACATAAACATGGCCCAACCATAACCCTGATTAATTAAATCGCCATCAAAAAATAACAAGAAACCAATGAGGTATATTAAAACAGAACCAATTATTAAATGTAGAAATTCTGATTTATGAGGCAAAAGTATTCCTTTAAACTTAATTCCAGAATCAGGATCGAAAGCATTCACAGGCACCTGAGCTTCTTGACGAAACCATGTATATGTCCCATCTGTAGTTCCACGAACTATACCTGGATCAGTTTCTTGGTGATATAGTTGTTCTTGTGGAATATTAGAAATTTGAGGTGTTTGAGGATAAGAAGATGTCGTAGTTGGTAATTGTTGTACCTCTAAACCTTCTTTTACAACATTACAGTCATGATCTATAGGATCTCTATGATAGTTACAATAGTTTTGTCCACATTGGCTACAATAGAAAGACTCGCCAATAATTTCTACCCCACAATGAGCACAGTTAGTCATAATTATTACCTAATATGATATCTCTTAATCATTAATAAGTATTATTTTTTATTTTA
>SDBS01000449.1_pt1 | contig 39849 bp, 44 predicted proteins | sample 2277091 | NCBI WGS metagenome assembly SDBS01 (sample SAMN10404972, study PRJNA504765) | marine sediment metagenome | isolation source: marine sediment core GS10_PC15, 163 cmbsf | place: Arctic Ocean: Southern Knipovich Ridge | collected 2010
GAGGAGATAGTGATGAAAAAAATTATATTATATTCAGCAATGGTGCTGCTCGTGGCAAAAGCGGCGGCGAGTTATGGCTCTTCGGATGCTTTTTTTGGTGATAGAAGCAATTATCGGCGAGCCAGCGGAGGTATGTTTAGCGCCGGTGAATCAGTCCTCAAAGAGGACGCTGTAAAAACCTATGCGCAAAGATTGTTAGAGGAAAATCAACACCTGAAGGCTACTCAACAACTAATTGAAACTTCAACGCAGGCTCTCACCACTAAAGGTGTCATCGAAATAGCTTTAGCCAAAGAACAGACAAGGAACGAAGAGCTAGAAACGCAACTACAGGAATTGAAGGCGCAGCTCGCTGCTGAGCAGTCGCGGGTGAAGTTGAAGGATACAAAAGAACAAGCCCTTTTGCTTGAAGCAACTCAACGCACCGCTGCATTAGCGCTTGAGACGAGGCGGACAGAAGTCCTGGAAGAAGAAAAGGCTAGCCTGAAGAAGATTATTGCTGATATTGCGGCAAAAGAGCAAGAAATTGCTTTGATTTTGAAAAGGAATGCAGAGGTTGGCGAAGCCCAAAATTTGACTGATACTTCAGAAGAAGCGGATTCTGTTCAAATCGCTCAGGTTATGCAATCCAACCTACAGAAAATTGAGCGGCTGCAGGCTGATCGAGCGAAGTTGGAAGAAGATCGCAGGGAGTCTGCAACCAAAGTCGCAAAGCTAGAAAAAGCTATCGAAGCCAATGATCATTATACAAAAATTCTTAATATGATTCATGATCAAGAGGGCGTAACTGATGATGATTTAGCTCTACATATATGGTCGGTTTGTAATTTCCTGGATACGGACCTTGATAAGCTTTCTGAAGACCGAGAAGTTCGTCTTATTGCAGCGTTAATTCATGTATCAAGACCCCGTAAGGCTCGCCCCACAGATGACTCACAAATAATCTATGATTTTGATGAAAGGGGCTGTAAGAGGTATCTGGGAAATTTGTTTGTTGCTGGCAATTTGAGTTGGGTAGGGACGCCAATTGATATGAGCAAGTGCACCTGGGAGTCTAGTGATTTTTCCCGAAATGCTGGGCAGTTGGCAACTCTTGCAAAGAATAAATTAACAGAATAAAACCTGCATTAATGAGGTTCAAGCTTGCATCGAACGCGCCCTCGCTTTTGGCAGCACCCTTATAGACAAAGCATGGATTGGATTATTCATCAAATCAGCAAGGACGTCGTAAATCATCCGGTGGCACTGGACAGTTGAGTGGTTGTGAAATTTATCTGAGGCAATTTCTATCGCAAAGTGGCTCTCACCGGTGTCGGGAGACTGCGCGTGCCCAGCGTGCTTATCAGAATCATTAATAACCTGTAAGTACGTCGGCGACAAAGACTTATTGAGTAATTGGGTTATTTTATCTGAAATCATTTGTCATATTTGTATACTTGGAGCATTTCGGCTAGTATGGCATGATTTTGTGCGATATGGAAGGAGCAGAATGAGCCACAGTAGTTTGCGAATAATAGTATTAGCCGCCGGCAAAGGTACCCGGATGCATTCTCGTTTGCCTAAGGTTTATCACCCACTGGGTAATAAGCCAATGCTGGCCTATGTGTTAGATACTGCGCAAAGTCTCGCCCCTGAACAAGTGGTTACGATAATTTCACCCAGCATGCAGCCCCTAGAAGAAATGACTGCAACCAAAATACAGGCCGAGCAACAAGGAACTGCACATGCTGTACTGGCTGCCAAAGATTGCCTAGAAAGTTTTGATGGCAACCTATTGGTGCTCTACGGGGATACTCCGTTGTTGACCTCCGAAACCCTGCACAGACTGTTGGATGCTCGCAAGCAGTCCCCTGCCCCATCGATAGTAGTACTGGGCATGCGCCCCGATAATCCTACGGGATATGGCCGCATAGTTGTTGAGGGCGCTGAGGTCACAGCCATTGTCGAACAGCTTGATGCAACCCCCGCACAACTGCAAAATGATTTGTGCAACTCAGGCGTGATGCTAATAGACGGCAAAATTGCACTCGAGCTACTGCAGCAAATCAAATGTGACAATGCAAAAAATGAATATTACCTGACAGACATCGTAGGAATCGCAAAAAATCAGGGCCTTGGGGTCGGATATATTGAAGCAGAGGCTGAGGAGCTGTTAGGTATCAACTCCAAACAGGAGCTGGCCGCCGCCGAGGCCAAGCTGCAAAACACCTGGCGCCAGCAAGCTCTGGACAGAGGTGTGACCCTGACGGACCCCAGTACTGTGTATTTCAGTCATGATACCGAAATCAAATCAGACGTCACTATTGGCCCAAACGTGGTATTTGGCTCCAAAGTCGCAATCGAAGAGGGGGTGACTATTCAACCCTTTTGCAAAATTGCAGGCGCGACTATACAGTCCGGGGCAACGATTGGACCATTTGCTCACATCCGCCCTGACACTGCTGTTGGTCCCAATGCCAAAATTGGCAACTTTGTTGAGTTAAAAAAATCCACCATCGAAGATGGCGCCAAGATAAACCACCTAAGCTATATTGGTGACAGCACCGTAGGCGCCCAGTCTAATATTGGTGCAGGCACGATAACTTGCAACTATGACGGCTTCAACAAACACAAAACGATTATTGGGGAGCGAGTCTCTGTGGGAGCGAATACATCTCTGGTAGCACCGGTAACTGTGGGGGATGACGCCATGATCGCCGCAGGAAGTGTGATCACCGCTGATGTGGCCGCAGAAGCAATCGCGCTTTCGCGAACCCCGCAAAAAGTTGTTGATAATGGGGCAACAAGATTTAAAAGAAAACGTTCGCAACAAAAGTGAGGAAAGAATGTGTGGTATAGTTGCTATTTGTTCCAGAAAAGAAGTAAGCGCGCGGCTGTTGGACGGTCTGCAAAGGCTTGAGTATCGTGGGTATGATTCCTCAGGTGTCGCCACCATTATTGACGATAAGATTGCCAATAGAAGAGCCCCAGGCAAACTGTCGAATCTCAGAGAAGTGGTTGCACAAACGCCACTGACAGGTACTGTCGGTATTGGGCATACACGCTGGGCTACACACGGCATACCAAATCTTGCTAACACCCACCCCCATAGCAATGGCGCTATTGCCTTGGTCCACAATGGGATCATCGAAAATCACGCCACACTACGGCAACGACTCATTGAGCAAGGCTACAGCTTTGCAAGTGATACCGATAGCGAAGTTATACTGCACCTCATAGATTCATACGTCCAACAGGGACACAAGCCCCATCAAGCAACAACCTTAACGTTAAAAGAGCTCGCAGGCGCATACTCCCTGGCTATAATATTCGCAGACCACAAAAACCTTATCATTGGCGCGCGCAAGGGCAGTCCACTTGCAATTGGCTACGGTAAAGACGAGATGTTTTTGGGCTCTGATCGCTTGGCGCTGCTGCCATATACCAAGCGTATTAGTTACCTGCAAGATGGCGATATCGCTGTTCTCTCTCAGGAATCGGTTGAAATATTTAATGATAGTGACCAGAGTGTTACGCGCGATATCCAAACCATTGAGGATGAAGAAGAACAAATTTCCAAGCAAGGCTACCACCATTTTATGGCCAAAGAAATTTTTGAGCAACCAGAGGTCATTCAAAAAACTTTGACAACGTATTTGAGCAAAGATCAGAAAAATGTGCAGCTACCAGACCTGCCCTTTGATATTGTATCCGTACCCAAAATTACTATTGTCGCCTGTGGCACTGCCTTTTACGCGGGTATGGTTACAAAATATTGGTTGGAAAGCATCGCCAAAATACCGGTGGAAATCGACATTGCGTCCGAATTTAGATATCGCGACCCACCACTTCCTCAGAATGGGCTTGCTATATTCATTTCCCAGTCAGGAGAAACTGCGGATACCTTAGCTGCCCACCAATTTGCCAAGGAACGTGGGCAACACACCATCGCAGTTGTCAATGTGCCTGAGAGCTCCCTAGCCCGAGCTGCTGACGCCACACTTTATACAAAAGCGGGCCCCGAAATTGGTGTGGCTTCCACCAAAGCATTTACCACACAGCTTGCAACCTTGGCTTGCTTAACTATTGATATTGCAGCAAAGCGTGCAATAATTGGGTCACGTGAGGTTTCTAGCATGGTTAATACCCTATGTCAGTTGCCTAACCTGGTAAAGCAAGCTCTGGCCTTGGAGGATTCTATTAAAACGGCCAGTGAATGTACTACAAATGTCCAGAGTATGTTATTTCTGGGCCGCGGCCCCAGTTACCCAATTGCCCTAGAGGGGGCTCTCAAGTTGAAAGAGCTTTCCTATATCCATGCTGAAGGCTTAGCCGCTGGCGAGATGAAACATGGCTCGATCGCCCTAATCGACAAGGGTACGCCTGTGGTTGTCCTGGCTCCCACGGATAAATTCCTGGATAAAACCATTTCCAATATGCAGGAAGTCATTGCAAGGGAGGGACAAATCGTGCTCATCGGTGATGCCGAAGGCAGTGCCAAGATAATTGGGGAACATATTCAGCATATCTCGTTACCCCCCGTGGATCCCTTTATTGCTCCAATCGTTTATACAATACCGATGCAACTGCTGGCCTATCACGCCGCCAATAGGAGAGGCGCTAACATCGACCAGCCACGCAATCTAGCAAAGTCCGTAACGGTTGAGTAGATCGGACGAGGGCTCTAGAAGTCCAGGTTTTTGTAATGACTAGGTGGATTAACCCCGGGGACTACATCATTTAGCAATGGCCTAAAGCTTGGTCGTGACTTGACCCGAGCGTACCAGTCCTTGACCTCAGGATAGGCTTCCCACGGTACATCCCCCAAGTAATCAATTGTTGATATGTGAGCAGCAGCCGTTATATCAGCCAACGAAAAGCTATCTCCTGCCAGCCAATTGCGCCTGTCCAAAAGGGCTGCCATATATCGCAAATGTTCGTGAATTTTATTAAGCCCATGGCGTATAGCTTGGGTATCAGGCTGCCCTAGTTTGAAACAACGTTTGAAGAACTTTTCAAATAGGATGTTATGCCCCACTTCTTCATAAAATTTACCATCAAACCACCCTGATAGTCGGCGAATTTCCGCTCGTTGATGCAGATTACCACTCAGACACCCCGGCTCGGGATATGCCTCCTCCAGATACTCACAAATTGCATAGCTGTCCGCAAGGACGATATTATTCGGATCAACCATCACTGGCAGCCTATTGGACGAGTCAAGCTGCCTCACCTCTTTGCCCAAATCCCACTCCTTTTCCAACTTGGGGGCGAAATCTAGTTTCTTTTCGCCTAAAATTATTCGGACCTTACGACAGGCTGGCAAAAGTTGATGATGATACAATGTGCGCATTTTCTAATCCATTATGAAAGCATTCACACCAAAATAAATCAAACAAGCAGCGAAATAAAGCCCCATATTCATAGCGGGGCAACATCGGCTTTTAAATGGGGCAGCCCTGCAGTAGACCTCATTACGACTTTACAAGATAACACTTTTCGAGTACATTCAGGAAATTTTGGAGGAGCCAAATTTACCTCGTAGGTTATAAACTTATCTGATAAAGGAGAAATTCCATGGTTAAGCCGAAGACTGGACCTTTAAAGGGAACAATGCTTGTTTTCTCATTGTTGATAGTGGGAATGTTGTCCGGCAAGAACGACGCTTCTGCTTTAGAGGACTTTGAAATAGAGTTACGTGAAAGATGGCCCTCAAACCAGTATCGAGAGCTCCACTGCAAATGTATCCATGGTGAACAGATTGCCCCCCACTTCTATCATGCCCGGTCCATTAAGCACTCCCCGAACTATAATGGTCACTATTCGCTTGAGCTTAAGATACCGGTAGAAATACCGGATGCTGCAGGGGTGTTGGTATGGACCCTATTTGGAAATACTGATATTATGTATGCACACCTTCACCTGCATTTCGACCTGTCTGAGAAACCAGAGCTTAAAAAAGAGTTAGAAGAAGTGATAAGGCAGTTATCAACTCGGGACAGTATGTTGAAACAAGCCATGTTCATAAATGATTATTTGGAAAATACGAACAACTCAAGACAACGCGCTTATTTGGAGCCTACCCGCAGGGTTGTTCAAGAGTTGGTACAGGAAAAGCTACGTTGGAGTGATTGGAAAGAACTTGCGCTTAAGCTTACTGACAAAAAGAATGCCTCTGAAACTACAGAATAGAAGATAGGTTGTAACCCTTTCGAGGCCTCTATGGACTTTCAGCCCCAGTCAATTTAGAATGTTACTAAGGGCAGTGTATATAATAAATTGGGGCTATGAAAATGCCAAAAATTGCGTTGGTTGCTGATGATGCCGCAGAGGCGGTTGAGGCTTTACAGGCCCTGCAGTCGCAGTACGATCACGTATCCCCTGAGCGCGCCGACATCATCATTGCGCTTGGCGGGGATGGCTTCATGCTGGAGACCCTGCATAAGTTCATGGGCAAGCAAATCCCAGTATATGGCATGAACCTCGGCAGTGTTGGTTTTTTGATGAATAAGTATAGTAAGGCTAACCTGCTCAATCGTCTAGAGCGGGCCGAAGCCGTGGTACTTCACCCACTAGATATGGTAGCCACCTCACACAATGGCGAACAAGTACTCGCCAAAGCCATAAATGAAATTTCCCTATTGCGTGAAACTCGTCAAGCCGCCAAATTGCGTATTCTTGTAGATGGTGTGGTACGAATAAAAGAGCTAATTTGTGATGGTGTGCTGATTGCCACCCCAGCTGGGAGCACAGCATATAACCTCTCAGCCCATGGCCCCATAATTCCAATAGGAGGGAATTTATTAGCACTCACCCCCATCAGCGCCTTCAGGCCACGCAGATGGCACGGTGCTTTGCTACCACACACCGCAAAAGTTTCAATCGAAGTTATAGATCCTGTAAAGCGCCCCGTAATTGCCGCTGCTGATTTCACCGAAGTACGTAACGTATTAAAGGTGGAAGTGCGTGAGAATACCGATATTGCCCTACGACTTCTATTTGATCAGGAGCACAATCTGGAAAAACGCATCATTAATGAACAATTTCTAAGTTAGGGAAAAATATGAGCAAAAAGCGCATCGACATAATAGGGGCAGCGGCCGGATGGGGAACAACGTACCATGATACGGAAACCGGACCTGATGAACTGCGCGCTTTTGGTTTAGCGGAAAAATTGCACGACCACGGACTCAACATTGGCTGGCAAAAAATTATTCATCCCACCCAAAGGGCTATGGGCGCTGAATCTTTCGCCCCTGAAGATACCAAACCACACGTGATGGAGCTCGATAACAATATATGCGACGAGGTCACTCAATCCCTGACAGCGGGCCATTTTCCCCTCGTGGTAGGAGGGGATCACTCAATTGCTGTTGGCACCTGGAGCGGCGTCACCTCTGCTCTGGACGCCGTGCAAGAATTTGGTTTAATTTGGATCGACGCCCACCTGGACGCCAATACTTTGGAAACCACTCCGTCTCAAGCCTTTCATGGCATGCCGGTAGCCTGCCTGCTGGGATACGGAGACCCCGAGCTGGTCAATCTTAAGATAGCAAAAGCCAAGTTAAACCCCCAACACCTTGTGCTAGTTGGGGTTCGCAGCTATGAACGAGGAGAAGCCGCATTACTAGAGTCGTTGGGAATACGAGTTTTTATGATGGACGAAATAGCTGAAAAGGGATTTCACGCGGTGATGCAAGAAGCTCTCGACATCGTCAGCAGCAATACCAAGGGCTTTGGCATTAGCATCGACTTAGATTGCTTTGATCCCACAGAAGCACCAGGAGTCAACACCCCCGCCCCTCAAGGACTACTACAATCTGAGGCTTTGCCCGTATTTAAAGAGCTGGTAGCCAACAATCCAACATTCCGAGCTTTGGAAATTGCTGAATATAATCCTACAACTGATATGGATCACAAAACAGCACAATTAACTGTTGAAATAGCAAAGAGTTTGCTATGAGCGAACATCCTATCATCACCAGCATCCACTCCGTTAGCGCCTCCAATTATAGTGCATTGCCGATAGTGCTGAGTAAGGGTAAAGGAGCGTGGGTCTGGGATGATCAGGGTAATAAGTATCTGGATTTTATGTCAGCATATTCTGCGGTAAGCCACGGACACTGTCATCCCCGCATCGTCCAGGCTTTAACCAAACAAGCCAACAAATTATGCGTACCCTCACGAGCATTCCATAGTGATAACTTGCATATATTTTTGGGCGAGTTATGCACACTGGCAAACCTCGACAAAGCGATTCCCATGAACACCGGAGCCGAAGCCGTAGAAACAGCCATCAAAGCCGCGCGCAAATGGGGCTACGAGGTTAAGGGCATCCCAGAAAACCAAGCAGAAATCATAGTTGCCGCCAACAATTTTCATGGCCGCACCTCTACCATTATCAGCTTTTCCACCGACGAAGTAAGCAAGAAGAATTTTGGCCCCTTTATGCCAGGTTTTAAGATAATACCATTTGGTGACGCCAAAGCCTTAGCTGATGCAATCACCCCCAATACCTGTGCCGTGCTATTTGAACCTATACAGGGGGAAGCTGGGATTATTATCCCTCCAAACGGCTGGCTCACCGAGGTGAGTAGCATTTGTAAGTCAAATAACGTGCTGTTTATTCTCGACGAAATCCAAAGTGGTTTAGGGCGCACTGGTAAATTATTTGCCTACATGCATGAAGATGTTCAACCTGATGGACTGATCTTAGGAAAATCCCTTGGTGGTGGCGTATTCCCCGTGTCAGTATTCATATCCCGCAATGAGGTTATGGATTTATTCACCCCCGGCAGTCACGGCTCAACCTTCGGTGGCAATAGCTTAGCTGCTGCAGTTGGCCTGGAGGCGCTGGCAGTTTTAAAAGGAGAGCACTTAGTTGAACGTAGTGCCGATCTGGGCGACTACCTGATTGAAAAGCTAAAAAATATCCAAAGCTCACTCATCAAAGAAGTGCGGGGACGAGGTCTGTGGATTGGCATTGATATCGATACCAACCAAACTTCTGGCCGGGCACTGTGCTTGAAATTGCTGGAACTTGGGGTGCTAACCAAGGAAACCCACAACAAGACCATACGCATTGCCCCACCGCTGGTGATAACTCCAGAAGAAATTGACTGGGCACTTGAAAAAATCGCAATCGTCATGCAGAATGGCAAAATACGGAAAAGATAGTTTTAGCCAGGATTTTTTTAACCAATTATCGCTACCATCTAACGAATATACATGGTAGTGTGTCCGTGTAGATAAGCAATAAACTATATAGGGAGATTGATCATGAAAAAGTCATTACATATACCTGCATGCACAGCCTTAGCCATAATAATGGGTTTGAGCTACACCAGCACTGCCTCGGCAGTGCCAAAAGTGCCAAAAGTGCCAAATCCTTTCAGCAAAGCTGAGAGTGACGAAGTGAAGCAGGCGAAGAGACAAAGCCATGACCGCGCGAAAGCTGGAAAGGCAGAGTTAGAAAGGATAGACAGTACGGATAAGCTACGCGTAGAACTGCTTAAGGTTGCAGAAGGAGAACAAGCAGACGCTGCGAAAGCAGCAAGGAAAGCCTCTGACGAGAGCGTTAAAGAATTGAACAGCGCTCTGGGCAAGCTTAAGAAGGTTAATATAACTGCTATATCTGAAGACGCATTGACCGAGATGACAGCGGGCACCACTGCTGGAAGAAACTCAGGTCTAGCTAGCGCTGAAACAGAAAGTGCAAATATCATGGCTACGATAGCGTCTCTAAATTCCATCTTTACCGATGCTAATGTAGAAGACCTTATGTCAGTCGTCTTGACCCGGATGAAGCTATTAACTGCCGATGGGCAAGCTGAAACGGGAGCAGAGTTTCGGAAGGCGTTTGGACATTTGATGGCATTTAAAGCCATTGTCAAAAATCGTGATGGTGGTGAGGATCCCGAAACGACACTAGCAAGACGTGATGATCAGATTAGCAGACTTTCAACTATGTGCAAAAGACAACAGGCCGAGCTAACGGATGAACAAGCAAAAGTAGACCGACTAACGGCCCAACTAAAAAAAGATAGCCCTATTAAATAATGCTCCACACAGGAGTATGATCAGAGGCCTTGGGTAAGGCGCGGGGCTCCGCGTCAATCCCCGAGGCCTTTATTTTATCCGCGGCCTGAGGAGATAACAACATAAGATCAATACGCATCCCGGCGTTGTTTTGCCAGGATCCAGCACGATAGTCCCACCACGAATACAGCTCTCTTCCACTAGGGGAGTCTGCAGGGTGGAACAATCGACTGGCGTCAGTAAGCCCTAAGTGCATAATCTTGTTCAAATGGGATCTCTCAGGTTGACTACAATGCAACTGCCCCTTCTTGGCCTTTGGATCATGTACATCATCATCAGTTGGCGCAATATTGTAGTCCCCTGCAATAATGAAGATTTCTTCGTACGATAATAATGTTTGCACATGATCGTACAGTCTATTTAAAAACTCTAGCTTATAATGGTATTTTTCCGAATCTACCTCACGACCATTGGGCACATATATTGAGGCAACACGCATATTATCTACTACCGCCTCAATATACCTCGCCTCATCATCATGCGAATCTCCGGGCAATGTCGTTTGAATATCCTCAATTGGCCTCTTGGCCATAATAGCCACACCATTGTAAGACTTCTGCCCTACAACCGCTATGTTGTAGCCTAGCTCTTCAAACTCGGATCTTGGGAATTTATCTGCCTCGGTTTTTGTCTCCTGCAGTAACAATATATCTGGATTATTGGCTTTCACCCAATCGACCACTATCGGTAATCGAGCTCTTATAGAATTTACATTCCACGTAACAATCTTCGGCATCAGTATCACCCCCACAGTATATACAAAAAAAGTGGCGCTGGTTTCCCAGCGTCACTTTTTGTTCTACACGTATTGAGGAGATTAGTGAATGATAATTTCCACGTGACGGTTTTTGCGATCATATTGACGGCTACCTGGTACCTCACCAAAGCCGCGAGCTACTATGCGCTTCTCAGCAATATTTTTCTGCAATAGTACAGCCTTTACCGAGTTTGCACGACGATGGGAAAGCTCCAGATTGAACTTTCTTGAAGCAACGGCATCTGTGCGGCCAGTCAAGAAGATCTTACAATGGCAATTGTACCCAGCTGCAGCAGCGGCCTCTTCTAGTACCTTTGCGGCATCGCCACCTACTCTATCGCTACCTAGTGCAAAATAGACATGGAACTGAGGAGCATTATCCAAAGGACAGATAATTTCTTCTACTTTTCTCAAATTTTCATAGAAGTCCAAACGAGCCATGTTGATGCAATTTTTCTGCCAGCGCTCTTCGAGCTCTTCCATCCACAGATCAAAGTTGGCCTGAGCTGCTGCCGCAAATATTGGGGCTTTTGCTCTGCCGTGACAAGTTAATGCACTAACCAAACGCTCATGAGCTGCAGTTACCTCTGGCACTGCTGTTGCAGGTAATTCACGAGATGCAGGTTGATCAGGCATTACTTGTTCGCCTTTGCCTGCAGCTGCCTCTTTACCCTTCATGGCAAAATGCTCGGAATCGGTATCATCATAGAATTCGCGAATCTCATGAATCGCTACGCTTCTATATTCGCTTGCCAACGCCTTACTAAAATCTGAGCCTGTGGGCTGCATTTTATCCAACTTGCGTACTTCGTACTCAGCACAACCTGCTATCATTGCTGTCAAAGCAACGACACCAAGCTTCGCTAAATTAGCTTTGTTATCTTTTAACATGGTCCAGTCCCCCTTCATTATCGTCATTGTAGTTATATCTCCCAACGGAGTTTTTACCCTAGATATAACCAGGCTATACAGAGTTGATTAAAATTTGCTTAATTATTGTGATTTTTTTATCCAATATCATCTCAAAAATATAATCTATGCCGTAAACGTTTTAGTAATACTTTGCTCATAAAATAATAATACTAACCGAGGAGATAACATTCATGGTCGCTAAGCCTAAGATTGGAAACGATATGCAGTCTCAGATTGATACTTTTCTAAGTACCTTCATATCAAATGACAATAAGAATCAACAAATTGCAGATTATTTAAATGGCCTGTGGGATATTGGCAATACATTTATGCAGGCCTCTCATAAGGCAATTGAAAATCCCGACAATATGGTCCAAACTACAACCCAGATGTATAATAGCGTACTGCAATTATGGACCAAATCATTGCCTGGGTTTGCTAATTCTAATCAAGATCACCCTGTATCCAATTCCAACGACAAAAGATTTAAAGACCCATTATGGGAGAATGACCCATACTTTAACTTTTTTAAGCAATCATATTTAGTTTTTTCCCAGTGGATTGATTCGTTTGTTAACAACATGGATGGCTTAGATGAGGACAGCACTCGCAGATTGAAATTTTACTCACGGCAACTAACTGACGCACTTGCCCCTACTAATTTTCCATGGACTAACCCCACGGTGGTATCTAAAACCATGGAAACCGGGGGTACCAATCTGATCTCAGGATATTGCAGATTTATGCAAGACTGGCAAGAATCAAAAAGCCTGCTAAACATTGATAATGCCGACCTCACGGCATTCACTCTCGGCGAAAACATTGCTAATACTCCAGGAAAGGTGATCTACCAAAATGAATTAATGCAGCTGATACAATATGAACCAACCACTCAAAAGGTTTTTAAAACTCCGCTTTTAATCATTCCGCCTTGGATAAATAAATTTTATATCTTTGATTTGCCCAACGAAAAATCCTTTATAAAATGGGCGATACAGCAGGGGCATACCGTATTTGTAATTTCATGGGTTAATCCCAATGCTCAGCATGCAGATAAAAGCTTTGCTGACTACATTACACAAGGGCCATTAGCAGCACTAGATGCCATTAAAGCCGCTACAGGCGAACAAACTGTTAATGCAGTAGGCCATTGCATCGGGGGAAATCTCCTTTCATGTATGCTGGGATATTTAGGAAAGGATGCTAGCAAATATTTCAACAGTGTAACTTTGCTAACCACCTTGTTCGATTTTTCAAAAGCTGGAGAGTTATCAATATTTACCAGCGAAGATAATATGAAGTTTTTGCAAGAAAAAATTGATGACTTGGGCTACCTTGATGGCAAAACTATGGCCGCTACCTTCAACCTATTGCGCGCAAACGATTTAATATGGTCAGCGTTCATCAACAATTATCTCCTAGCACAGGAACCTCCACAATTCGATTTCCTGTTCTGGAATGCTGATTCTACTCATTTGCCCGCAAAAATGTACCAATTTTATGTGGAAAATATGTTTCAAAAAAACTTATTGATGAAACCTGGTGCTATGTCCTTTTTCGGTAAGCCAGTTGATTTAAGCAAGCACAAAGTACCAACATTCTTCCTTGGCGCTAAGGATGACCATATCGCTCCTTGGCAAGCTATTTATCCAGGGGCGCAGATGTTCAAAGGCATCAAGAAATTTGTGCTAGCAGGATCTGGCCATATAGCCGGGGTAATTAATCCACCTTTAAAAAACAAATATTCCTACTGGACCAACGACTCTACTAATTACACTGACCCAGACCAATGGCTACAAGAAGCAACCGAACATGCAGGATCATGGTGGACCGAATGGCTAGACTGGACATCCCAGTTTGCGGGAGACAAAGTTGACGCCAAGGATCGTACCCCAGGTAATGGTAAGCTCGCTGCCCTCGAGGAGGCACCTGGATCTTACGTCAGGGTTCAAGCTAAATAAGCACGAGATTTTTTGTAAAATATCCCCTCACCTGCCAAGCGTATTAAATAGAGTATGATGAAAACCGCCGGCAGAGTGGCTAATACACTCCAACAAAAAAAGTCCACCCAACCTATTGTCTCTATCAGCCAGCCCGATAGTGGAGATACTAAATGGTGCCCCAAACTTACCATCGACCCTAACAAAGCAATCTGGGTAGCCGCATAAATTGGCGTGCACCAGACCATCTGGTAAGCTAGCAGTGCGCTCATACGCATACCACCTGTAATATTTTCAACGGCTATTGCAAACTTCAACATATTGACATCGTGCCCAATGTAGAACATCACCACGTACATAAGATTGGCAATACCGTGTATAACGGTGCACCATAGCATACTTCTTAGAAACCCAAATTTTGCAACAACTACTCCACCAATCAAACCACCAAAAACTGTCGCCACCATACCAAATAATTTTGAGGCATTAGCAATTTCAAGTTTGGAAAATCCTAAATCCAAATAAAAAACATTGGACATATTGCCGATCAGATTGTCGCCAAATCTATAAAAAAACATAACCATCAGACATGCCACCCAGCCTTTATTTTTCATAAAATCACTAAACGGACACCACACAGCCGCATGAAACCACGCTAACATTACAGCCCAGCCATCTTTTATGTTGGTGTTATGGCGTAAGTGATCATATATCTTGGCCTCACGCACTTCATATGGTTTGTTGGTCGAGGATCTGGGTTCCCTTATTGACAACGATGTCAGCAACCCCACCCCCATAAGAAGCGACATAGCCAGGTAGGATAATCCCCAACCATACAAATGTGCTACTACAAGTGCTAGATAACCACCAACTAAATTCATGCCGACCCTGTACCCGAGTATTCCAGCCCCCTCACCTGGACCATACTGCTCTTTAGGCAAAGTCTCCATCTGATAAGCCAACACCACTATCCATTGAATCGCCCCCAGAATTGAAACCAGAAAAGTCAAAACAAATGCCAGCAAAATATTTTGGCTAGGTATAAACGTTGCAAAGCTCGCCAAAGCTAATATCAGTGATACCTGGCTACAAATCATCCAGCTTCTTCTTTGGCCAAACCGTTTGCTCAAATATGGGATCGGCATGCGATCGACAAATGGTGCCAATACAAATCTAAAGGAATAGGGCAACCCTACAATACCAAACAGGCCAATGGTGGTATAATCTACCCCCTTATCAGCCAGCCAAGCTGACAGAGTACCAGCCTTCAAAAGAACGGGAATCCCAGCTGAAAAATTCAAAAGGCTTATAACTAATAACCTTCGTTGTAGATAAGGCTCTACCCATGAATATACTCGTGTATTAATGAAAATTGTAATCCTCGCAATTGAAGCCAAGTAAAGGGTGCCTCTAAAAAGTAATTTCTAGAGGTGCCCAATATTACCGGCCCACTATGCACTATTTATAATGTTTTAACAACAAGTCTTTAGCCTGATTCAGCTTGATAGCCAAATACGTAGAACCGCCACTATCAGGATGCAGCTTAAGAATTAGTCGGCTATGTGCCTGCTTAACTTCCTCAACCGTAGCCCCAGGACCGAGTCCCAAGATTTCATAGGCCTCCGCAACAGTCATTTTGCCACCAGCCACCGGTGGACTTGCACGCAAAAGCCAGCGGAAAAACACCCATATCAAGGCAACGATTGCCACCGCTATGATAAGATAACGCATTTTTAACTAGCCTCTTGTAGTCTCTCATTTAGTATAGGGAGGTTGATGGAGTCTACCAAATCCCTCAGTTCCTGTTTCGCAGCAACATGGGACAACGTAACCTTTGTATCGGTCTCTTTTAAATCAAGCAGAGTAATGCCTAGCAAAAACAATTCACGAAAGATCACTCGTTCCCCAAATCCAGACCCCATCCTATATCCTAACCTACCGGACATCTCTTTTAGTAGGGTCAACATATCTTCCTTATTACGAGCGCGAATATTACTGAGCCGATTGCGCACAACAATCCAATCAATTTTTACCTTATCACGCATCAACCGCTGTTTCCTTTGTTGCCAAATAATTTCAGCGTAAGTACTAGGCTTGGTGTCCTTCGTGTCAATGTCTTGTACCTTTACCAAAACATCTAGGTCGACAAAACTATCATTTAGGGGGGTAATCAAAGTATCCGCATGTGAGTGTACCAATCTGGAGAGATGAGTATCACTCCCTGGTGTATCAATGATAATAAAGTCGCAATCCTGAAGTTTAGTAAATACCTCCTCTGTACGTAACTTTTCGTCAGCTTCTGCCTCCATAAAATCGCTCGAGGTACTTCTTGGGATGGTGTGATGATCGGGAAGTAGTAATTCAATCCCATTTTTTTGAATGTATGCAGCCCTATTTTCAAAATATCTGGTCAAAGTTCCCTGATGCGCATCGCAATCAATGCTTCCCACTTTAAAATCCAAACGTAGTAGATAAACTATCAGGTGCATCGCAATCGTAGATTTACCCGTCCCCCCCTTCTCGTTGCCCAACACTATGACATGGGGCTTTTTACGACTCTCAGTACTCATTTACTCTCCATTCTCATCTTTTGATACGCTCCCGTCTGCGCAAAATAATCCCCGCTAGCATAACTCCTATAGCCACAATAGCCACCATTATTGTTGCCAAAGCATTAATTTGTGGATTAACCCCCAACCGCACACTTGAAAATACTACCATTGGTAGCGTAGTCGAACCTGCTCCCGAAACAAAACTAGCTATCACCACATCATCCAGTGACAAAGTAAACGCAAGAAGCCATCCCGCCAGCAACGCCGGTGCTATTAATGGCAAAGTAACTCGCAAAAATACCACAGCTGGCTGTGCCCCAAGGTCCAGTGCTGCCTCTTCTAATGAGGAGTCAAACCCCAGCAAACGTTCGCGCACAATAATCACCACATAAGAAACCGCCAAAGTTATGTGGGCAAGGGTAATTGTGGTCATCCCTCTGCCCTGTGGCCAACCAATTAGCTGTTCACATGCCACAAAGAGCATTAACAACGCTAGCCCTGTAATCACGTCAGGCATAACCAACGGCGCTGTAACCAAGCCATTGAATAGAGTTCTCCCGCGCAATTTTCGAAAACGTACAATCATAATTGCTGCCAAAGTCCCTATCACTACCGAAATGGTCGCCGTCATGGTTGCAATGCGCAAACTTATCCATACAGCCTTGAGTATGACTTCGTTGTTAAAAAGCTCATAGTACCACTTGGTGGAAAATCCCCCCCATACTGTGACCAAACGAGATTCGTTAAAAGAAAAAATTACTATGCTAAGAATGGGAATGTACAAAAATGCATACCCAAAAACCAAGGCAGATATTGTAAACAGAGACTTCTTAGTTTGCATTAGTGCCTCCTCTGGATCTGTAACTTCTGAAAAATTATCATCGGCAATACCAGCAGTATAACCAACGCAACCGCTATGGCAGAAGCTACCGGCCAATCTTGGTTATTGAAAAATTCGGTCCATAATATTTTTCCTATCATTAAGTTGTCAGACCCGCCAAGCAGTTCCGGTATTACGAACTCCCCGACCGCTGGTATAAATACTAGCATTGAACCCGCCATTATTCCTTGCAATGACAACGGCAAAGTCACTCTATAGAACGTCCGCAAGGGTTTTGCCCCCAAATCTGCAGCAGCTTCCAATAACGAGGGGTCAGCCTTTTCAAGGGCAGTATAAAGTGGCAAAATCATGAATGGTAAATATGAGTAAACAATCCCTAATCCTACGGCAAAGTTGTTATTTAACAGGGGTAACGGGTCATCGATAAGTCCCAGAAACATCAGGATATTATTAATAATTCCCTTATTGCTTAGTATACCAATCCAAGCATATACCCGAATTAGAAAAGACGTCCAAAATGGTAGTATAACCATCAAAAGCAGTACCGTACGTACATTGGGCGCTGATCGGGCAATGCCATAAGCCATGGGGTAGCCCAACACAAGACAAACCACAGTGGCTGTGGCTGCGATCCTCAAGGAAGTCAGGTATGACGACACATACAGTTTGTCCTTAATCAAGAAAGCATAATTATACAAATTAACCTTTATGGTGAACGAAGTGTCACTGACCCAATCAATTAGGGGTATATAAGGTGGGGCGGCGAAAATAGTTTCAGAAAAACTGATCTTCAACACAATTGTAAAGGGAATCACAAAAAATAACACGACCCAGCTGAATGGTACCATTGATACCAAAAATCTGCCGCCACTCCCGTGAAAAATAGGATATGCCAACACACGTTGCCAAAAAATAAAAAATTTGCCTTTAAGCTCAACCATCATCTTGTTACTACCTATGACAAAAGCACTACACCACTTTGAGGGTGCCAGTGAAGATAAACCTCGTCCTCCCAGTTAATTGGGCGTTCAGCCAGTCGCACTACATTGGTGGTTGATGCTAAAACTCTTTTGCCAGTTGGCAACACCACATAATAGATCGAAACATCACCCAGATAGGCAATCTCGTCCACAATGCCCTTCGTATAGTTATGCTCAACGTTACTTGGTGGTGTTTTACTCATAAAAATTTTTTCGGGACGAATAGCAACAGAAACCTGGGCCCCTACTGGGGCAGAAGAGGCGTGGTTTATGTAAAGATTACAACCTGATTCTTCGGATTTTATTAACACGTGATCTGCTTTATCGTCTACTATGGTACCTTCAAAGATATTCATAGTACCGACAAAATCAGCAACATAGCGAGACGTTGGATACTCATATATTTCCTGGGGAGTACCGATCTGACGAATACGACCTTCCTCCATAATACCCAGCCTAGTTGACATAGTCATAGCCTCTTCCTGATCGTGAGTGACCATAATAAAAGTAATGCCAACTTCTTCTTGGATATTGACCAATTCAAACTGGGTTTCTTCGCGCAGCACCTTGTCCAGTGCAGCCAATGGCTCGTCCAACAGCAGCAGTTTCGGACGTTTAATAAGACTACGAGCCAGAGCTACTCTCTGGCGTTGCCCACCAGATAGCTGATGCGGTTTGCGCCTAGCATACTTCGCCATACGCACCAGATTCATTGCATCTATTACACGCTCACGCAATTCATCAACCGGCACCCCCTCCTGCTTTAAGCCGAAGGCAATATTTTGCTCCACCGTCATGTGCGGAAACAATGCATAAGACTGGAACATCATATTAACGGGACGAATATAGGGAGCAAGCCCTCTCATATCATGCCCATCAAGGTGTATGCTACCCGAGCTGTCCGCCTCAAACCCCGCAAGCAAACGCAAAAGAGTAGTTTTTCCGCAACCGGAAGGTCCCAATAACGAAAAAAACTCGCCCTTATATATTGAAAGTGACACATGGTTTAGGGCAGGCACACCTTCATATGCCTTAGACACATTTTCAATCTGCAGGTAAGGAATCGCCTGCGGGTCTTGCCAAGGTTCTAGTTGTGTCGTACGCTTTTCCCTAACTACCATTTTTTAACTCCATTCAAATTGCTACTACAGTTATATAACACAACTGTTGACATCAAAATCCATTATTGTAAATTCAAAAAAAAACTACTGAGGTAATCATATGAACCCTAAAATATTTAGCAATGATGCTGAACCGATAATACAGCTATCTGAGCATTGTGAAATGAGTGAGAAGTTTGGCGATCAAGGCTTCAAAGCTATCGCAATTTTTAAGCCAAAAAAATCAACCCTTCCCCCGTTAACGTTGTACGCTTCTCCTATAGTTGCTGGCCTACCATCACCTGTGGAAGACTACACCGAAGGTGAGTTGGATTTGAATGAATATCTATTGCACAATCCTGCTTCAACCTTTTTTGTGCGCGTAAGCGGAGATTCAATGATGGGCGCTAGCATTCATCCGGGCGATCTGTTGATAGTTGATTGCAGTATCCCGCCTACAGATGGGAAAATTGTCATCGCCATAATAAACGGTGATCTTACCGTCAAGAGGTTGTTTCACAGTAAAGAAAAGCGTTGCTTGATGCCAGAAAATCCGTCCTACCCCACTATCGAGATTACCGATGATATGGATTTTATGATTTGGGGAGTGGTAACCAATGTGATTCACAAACTGTGAGCTGGAGCAAATAGCTTGACCATTTCTAGAGATTTCATGCGGGTTAGCAAAACTCTTTTGGGACCCGGTATGGCCCTGTTCATGCTGGGTTATTTTTCGTACCATATGTTCGAGGGTAACCATGGAATTCGCACATGGTGGGTCATTAAAAGGCAATTGGCTACAGCCCAAACAAAATTTGCTGAATTAGAGAGAACTCGCACTTCTTTCGAGCACAGGGTCAAGCTATTGCATCCATCATCGCTATGCCCGGATTTACTCGAGGAACAGTCCCGTAAGCAACTCGGCTATGCGCACAAGAATGAAATTATCGTTGTCCACAAATGAGCAAAAATAGTCTGCCTCTCGCCATAGATTTGGATGGCACCTTAATCAAAAGCGATACCGTACAGCAGTCGGTGATGGACTTTTTGCGCCAGCATCCTTGGAAATTTTTTATGATTATTATGTGGTTCTTAAAAGGAAGGGCACACCTAAAGAAAGCCTTGTCACGCTACGTATCCATCGACCCTAAAACTCTGGTATATAACAGTGAATTTCTCACGTATCTAAGACAGGAACACAAAAAGGGTCGCCAACTAGTGCTAGCCACTGGCTCTGATGAAACCATCGCCCAAGCCATCGCCGATCACTTGGGTATATTTCACCAAGTGTTCGCCAGTGACGGCAACACCAACCTTATTTCCCATAACAAAGCCCGCAGATTGGTTGAATATTATGGTGAACGACAGTTTGTATACGCTGGCAACTCCAGAGCCGATCTAGCTGTATGGCAAGTCGCAGCTGCAGCAATTCTGGTTGATACCCCAACCAGAGTGCAAAAACGAGTTAATAGTTATGGAATTCCGCAACTACATCATTTTTAAGATACAAGAGGTGCCCTCTAAACTATCCTAACGCCTTGCTCGATTGCTCAACCAAGTCTTTGAAGCCTTCTGGCTCCCTTACCGCTAGTTCAGCCAACATTTTACGATCCACTTCTATTCCTGCCTTAGTCAGGCCGTTCATAAATTTGGAATAGGTCATGCCGTGCTGACGGGCGCCTGCGTTAATTCTTTGGATCCAAAGTCCCCTGAAATCGCGCTTTCTGGTACGACGATCTCTATAAGCATAACGTAGTGCTTTTTCGACACGCTCCAAGGCTATCCGATAGCAGGTACTTGACCTACCACGATAGCCCTTGGCCATTTTGAGAACTTTCTTATGTCTTGCGTGAGCTGTTGCTCCACCTTTTACTCTTGCCATTTCACTCTCCCTTAACCATGCATAAATCTACGAATAAGACGCGCATTAGTTTCGTCCATTACAGTAGTACCACGCGCCTGACGCAACATACGATTGCTACGCTTGCGCATATTGTGCTGCTTGAAACCAAAGGCACGCTTTACTTTGCCAGTGGCAGTCAAATGAAATCTCTTCTTGACGCTGCTTTTAGTTTTCATCTTGGGCATTTCGTTCTCCTCTAGAATCAATATAATCAGGCGACTAGGCATGCCCAGGCTCGCTTGCCCGCCACGCCACCTATCTAAGCTAATGCTTATATACCAGTACTGCGCAACAGTTTCAAGACAATTGATTGCTGCGCACTTTTGCAAATTGCTAAAAAAACCTTTGCGCCCGGCACCTAAACCAGGTTAAAAACTAAGTCTACGTTAAGTTTAGGATTTAATCATGGCCACAGACTACAAGGACACAGTATTTTTACCAAAGTCATCTTTTTCGATGCGGGCTAATTTGCCTCAAAAAGAGCCCGAGATTCTAAAAAGATGGCAAGAACAAGATCTGTATCACAAAATGCGTGAGGCTCGTGAGGGCTGCGAGGATTATATCTTGCACGATGGCCCTCCCTACGCCAATGGCCACATCCACATTGGCACTGGAATGAACAAAATCCTGAAGGATGTTGTCAATCGTGCACAGCACATGTCGGGCAAAAGGATTACCTACGTCCCAGGCTGGGATTGTCACGGGCTACCAATTGAATGGAAAATCGAAGAGAAATATCGCGCTGAAAAGCAAAATAAAGATGATGTGCCAGTAGTCCAATTCCGTGAGGAATGCCGTAACTTTGCTGACAAATGGCTGTCAGTTCAGTCCCAAGAGTTTCAACGCCTTGGAGTGATGGGAGATTGGGACAACCCATATATCACGATGGACTACTCGGCTGAAGCCCAGATCGTACGTGAACTAGGCAAATTCCTAATGAACGGCAGCCTGTATAAGGGTGAGAAACCGGTAATGTGGTCTGTGGTTGAGAAAACAGCCCTTGCCGAAGCCGAAGTTGAGTACCACGATCATACCTCCCCTTCTATATACGTACGTTTCCCAATCCAGCAATCTCCTCATAGCGAATTGCAAGATGCCTTTGCTGTGATCTGGACTACTACACCGTGGACCCTACCAGGCAACCGAGCCATTGCTTACGGTGAAGACATAGTTTACGCGCTTATACAAACGAGCGCCGGAGAAAAACTTTTGGTTGCTGAGGACTTGGCTCCTGAAATTCCGGAAATCGAATCCTACAAAACCCTCAAAACCTTTAAAGGCAATGAGCTAAAAGATACCATTTGTAGGCATTGCTTCTTTCAGAAAGGCTACGAATTCGAAGTACCATTATTGCCAGGTGAGCATGTCACTACGGAAACCGGTACTGGACTGGTACACACGGCTCCCGGTCATGGCGTAGAGGACTTTGAGGTTGGTAAGCGCTTTAATCTGGAGGTTCCTGCAACCGTAGACGCCGATGGTACTTTCTACAAGCACGTCCCACTATTTGCTGGCCAGCACATCTTCAAGGTGAACCCGCAAGTTATCGACACTCTGAAAGAACAAGGCATGCTGCTACACGAAGACAAGCTGGTGCATAGTTATCCTTGTTCCTGGCGCTCTAAGGCTCCGCTTATCTATCGCACCACTCCGCAGTGGTTTATCTCCATGGAAAAAAATGACCTGCGCGCAAAGTCTCTAAAGGCCATTGATGAAGTAAACTGGTTCCCCAAACGAGCAAAAAAACGCATCGAAGCGATGATTAGAGACCGCCCAGATTGGTGTATCTCCAGGCAAAGGGCTTGGGGAACTCCCATCACCATCTTCGTTAACAAGGAAACTGGTGAACCATTACGTGACAGCAAGGTGCACGAACGAATCGTTGAGGCCATTGAAAAAGAAGGGGCCGATGCCTGGTTTACCAGCGACCCCGCACGATTCTTGGGAACAGAGTACTCTGCTGATGACTACGAGCAAGTGCAGGATGTCGTAGATGTGTGGTTTGACTCTGGTTCAACGCACAGCTTTGTCCTAGAGAACCGGGAAGAACTGAATTGGCCTGCTCATCTCTATTTGGAAGGCTCTGACCAACATCGTGGCTGGTTTCAATCCTCACTACTCGAATCATGCGGCACAAGGGGAAGAGCCCCATATGAGAACGTTTTGACCCATGGCTTTGTATTGGATGAACAGGGACGTAAGATGTCCAAATCATTGGGCAATACCATCTCCCCACAAGAAGTGGCCGATAAAATGGGGATTGAAATCCTACGCCTGTGGGTTGTAGGCAGCGACTTTGTCCAAGACTTACGCATTGGCAATGAAATCTTGAAGCACAACCAGGATATATACCGACGCCTGCGCAACACCCTGCGTTATCTTGTGGGGGGCCTACAAGAATTTGACTCCGCGCAGGAGACCGTGCCCCTCGAGCAAATGCCTGAGCTTGAAAAGTGGGTACTGCACCGTATTTACGAAGTAGACAACCAGATGCGCGAAGCCATCAAAAAATACGAATTCCAAACGTTGTTCACCATCGTACATAATTTCTGTGCGGTAGATTTATCAGCCTTCTATTTTGATATCCGCAAGGATGTTTTGTATTGTGACCACAATAGTGATAACACTCGCCGTGCCCTGCGCACAGTATTTGACCATCTGTTCCGCTGTTTAACCACTTGGTTGACCCCTGTATTGTGTTTCACGGCAGAAGAAGCGTGGCTCGCACGCTTTGGAGACAATGCCGAAAGCGTACACCTGCAAACTTACCCTCAAATCCCTGCAAAATGGTGTGATGAAGCGTTGGCACAAAAATATGCGACGGTGCGCTCAATCCGTCGTAGCATTACTGGCGCTTTGGAAATGGCCCGCGCAGACGGCACTATTGGTTCCAGCCTACAAGCCGAAATTGTAGTTTACGACCCAGATAATATGGTTTTTGCAGACATCGACTGGTCTGAAATGGCTATTACCTCAGGTGCAACTATCAAGAACGCAGCAATACCGGGTAATGCTCAAAAAACCGAGGATCAACTAAACATTGGAGTAGTCATAACACTAGCCAAAGGCGAGAAATGCCAGCGGTGCTGGAAGGTATTAGAAGAAGTAGGCCAGAATCAAACCTACAGTGACCTGTGCAATCGTTGTGTCAGCGTTATAGAACAACCAGCCCCCTCTAGGGCCAACATTGGATAAAAATATGTTTACAAGATTCGGATTGGCAATTGCGGGGTTAGCAATTTTTGCAGATCAAATCAGCAAATGGTGGATCATTGCCAAAGTTATGAATCCACCCCAAGCTATCACAATTACCCCATTTTTCAATTTGGTATTAGCCTGGAATAAGGGAGTAAGTTTCAGCCTATTCAGTTCTGATGCGCCCTATACGAAATGGGTCCTGTTGGCTATTGCAAGTACCATCACTGTCGTGTTACTAATGTGGCTGCGAAAGGTTGAGCAACGCCTGCTCGCTGCAGCCATCGGTTTGATAATCGGTGGTGCAATCGGCAATATCATTGATAGGTTGCGGTTTGGGGCAGTAATAGACTTTTTAGAGCTGCATGCAGGCAGCTTTTATTGGCCAGCATTCAATGTTGCTGATAGCGCTATCACGGTTGGGGTAGCCCTAATGCTGTATGATGGTTTATTTTACAAATCACAAACTAAAAACTATGAGGTTTAGAAGTGTCAATACATAGAGTACCCATATATTTCACCATATTAGGAACCCTTGCACTAGGTGGATGCGAACAGGCAAAAGAGGCTGTAGGATTGAATCGGAACTCTCCCGATGAGTTTACCGCCCTAGAACGCGCGCCGTTGACGCAGCCCCCCAAGTTCCACGAATTACCGACGCCTACCCCTGGCGTTGAAAGAGCACAGGAAGTATCCCCCAGAGATAAAGCTAAAAAGGCCGTCACTAGACAGAACCCCGGTGCTGGCGTAATGAATGAAAAGTCCGCGGGTGAACTAGCACTGCTCAAACATGCTGGCGTAACAGAGGCAGAACCAGATATACGTACCCAAGTAAACCAGGAAGCCCGAATCGACAACGGAACTAGCGAATCTTTCATTCGTGATCTTGTGGGCTACAAAGAAGGAAAAGCCAATGACGTTATTGACCCTGTAAAGGAAAACGAACGCCTAACTGGCAAAGAACTGCCGGGAGATAAATAAATGTTTAAGCAGATTTTGTGTTGCTGCATTTTGGGTATTGCACTAAGTACCAGCCCACAAGCCGCAGCAAAAGGCGCTGGGGTCTTTCATCCCCAAACTTTTACCCTAGACAATGGATTACAGGTTGTCGTGATTAGTAACCACCGCGCGCCCGTAGTAATGCAAGCGATCGTTTACAAAGTTGGGTCCAAGGATGAACCTTTGGGCAAATCTGGTATTGCCCATTTCCTAGAACACCTCATGTTTCAGGGCACTCCTGACGTACCAGCTGGCCAGTTTGCAAAAATAATTACTCGTAATGGCGGAAGCCTGAATGCTTTCACCAGCCGCGAGCAAACCGCCTACTACCAACAAGTCTCTCGTAACAAGTTAGAAACTATCATGAAACTTGAGGCCGGGCGCATGTCTGGACTATCCCTTTTACCTAAAATTATAGAGAGTGAAAGAAAAGTAATCCTTGAGGAACGTCGGTTACGCATCGACAACAAACCAGGTGGCATACTTGCAGAAGCCGCAGAAGCAGCCCTTTACTGGCACCACCCCTACGGTAAGCCAATTATAGGGTGGGAGCATGAAATGCAAACCTTAAATCGACAGGATGCTCTTGATTTTTACAATGCTTGGTACGTACCCAATAATGCAGTCTTGATTTTTGCAGGCGATATTACCGTTGCCCAAATCAAACCTTTGGTGGAAAAATATTATGGTGCAATTACCAAACGCCCCCTTCCCCAGCGCACACAAATCAAGGAGCCAACGCACCGCGGCGTATCACATCGCGTAACCATGAAAAGTCCGTTAGTTAACCACCCGACAATGCACCTGCTTTTTTCGGCCCCGAATTATTTGGAAGATCCTAAAACTGCAACTGCAGCTTCAGTGCTCAGCTACATGTTAGCTGTTGGCAACAATAGTATCCTGCAAAAGTCCTTGATCGAGGAGCAAAAAATTGCCTCCTCCATCACACTCTACTACGATAAGGGATACTTTGGCCTCGGCAATTACGATCTCAGTACGCAACCAACTCCTGGCCGCAGTATCAAAGATTTGGAACAAGCGGTACAGCAAGAAATTCAAAAGCTACTCAAACGCCCCATCACCAAGGAAGAAGTCGAAAAGGCAAAAGCCCGCATGGTAGCTGGAATTGCATATGCTAAAGACTCTGCTTTCGGAGGGGCTAGTGAGATTGGTAGAGCCCTGAGCACTGGCAGAACCATCGAAGACGTCGAGTCATGGCCGGACAAAATTAAGGCGGTCACCACAGAACAAGTTAATGCCGTACTGAAACAAATATTTACTGCGGAAGCATCAGTCACAGCCCTACTTTTACCCGAATCTAAGAGGAAAGCATGATCAAAAAATTACTAGTCACCATTTGTCTGGTAGCACTTTACGCACCAGCAACCTATGGGGTTGTCAATGTCCAAGAGGTAACCAGCCCTGGAGGAATAAAGGCATGGTTCGTACAAGATACTAAAAGCCAGGTTATTTCTATGCACTTTGCCTTCAGAAGCGGCGACGTGATGGACACCAAGGGCAAAGAAGGTACAGCTGATCTTGCCGCCGATATGTTAACCGAGGGTGCTGGCGACCTTAATCATCGCGAGTTTGAAGCTATCCTACAAGATTTGGCCATTGGACTCAGTTTTTCAGCAGATTCAGATCATTTTTTTGGATCAGTTAAAACGTTGGAAAAACATAAGGACAAAGCAGTCGAGTTGCTACACTTGGCTCTGAACAAGCCACGTCTAGATAAAAGTGCAATGGAACGCATACGCTCCCAACACATTGCATATCTTGCGAGCATTGCTCAGACTCCAAACCACTTAATCTCAAAAAAGCTTAAAAAAATCCTGTTCAAAAACCACCCCTATGGACGCGGAGCCAATAAAAGCCCCAAAACCGTAAAGACTGTAGCCATCGCGGACATCAAAGACTATTTACGCAGCAATCTAGCACAGGATAATTTATTGGTAGGTGTGGTAGGAAACTTGACCGTTCAAGAAGTCGGGCAACTACTAGACAAGGTATTTGGAGGGCTGCCTCAAAAAGCAACACAACCTAAAATAGCTGAAATAACTGCCCCTGAAAAGGCCTCAACCGCAGTAATTGAAAAAGACATCCCCCAAAGCGCAGTTATATTCGCGCAATCTGGCTGGAAAGCTGACCACCCAGACTATTTAAAAGCATCCATCCTGATGCATATTCTAGGCGATAGCCATGTTTCACGTTTGAATGAGGAAATACGCAACAAACGAGGCCTCGCCTATCATACCAGAGCGTCACTAAACCCATCGCAATACACAGCTCTAGTTGTGGGGGTTATTGGCACCGCAAATGACCATGTCAAAGATTCCATAGGCCTAGCCAAATCTGAATGGCGTCGCATGTATGACCAGGGCGTAACCGAGAAAGAACTAGCAGATGCCAAATCGTTTATGACCGGAGCCTTTCCGTTACAGTTTACTAGCTCCAAAGCTATATCCGGACTATTGGTGGGATACCAGATTGCAAAACGCGATATCAGCTACTTTAAAAAGCGCAACCAACTAATTGAGGCTATTACCTTAAGTGAAGTAAACGACGTGGCAAAACGGCTGCTGAAACCTGATGCGCTTACATTTGTGATTGCCGGTAAACCCAAGGACGTGATCGCTACCGCATCCCGCAGATAAACTATGGGTAACCTCTATGCTTCTGGTTTACGCTTCCTCAACTTAGCCGAGGGAGTGATACGTAGGCGAACAATCTGGTTACGTTGGCGACGCAAAATTTCAAACTTGAAGTCATGGATTTTAAAAACTTGCCCAACCTCGGGTATTCTGCGGGTTTCATGCATGACCAGGCCGGCAATAGTAACCGCCTCCTCATCCGGCAAGCCCCACTCTAATTGGCGATTTAAGTCCCTTATGGTCACACTTCCTTCAACAATCACAGCACCACTGGTTGTCACACGTACTCCAGACAGCTCAACATCGTGTTCGTCCTCTATCTCTCCCACGATCTCTTCCAAAATGTCCTCTAGAGTCACCACCCCCATTAACGCACCATATTCATCAACTACTAGCGCAAAATGCTCACGCTGCCTGCGGAATGCCTGAAGCTGATCTAAAAGCGTGGTAGCCTCCGGTATAAACCATGGCTTACTAACAACACCTTGCATATTAACCTTTGACGCGTCTCCCCCAGCGCTCTGATAAGCTCTGAATAATGCCTTGGCATGTAATACTCCAACGATATTATCAGGATTATCGCGCCACACCGGCACCCTTGTATACGGACACACCAGCATCTGTTTAATAATCTGCTCGGGCCTTTCGGTAATATCAAGCATAAATAAATTTTTGCGGTGGGCCATAACCTCGTCCACATCAACCATCGCCAGATCTAAAATACCCCGAAGCATTGCGCGTTCATGCATTACGCCTTTACCGGGACCGACGTGCAGCTCTATCAATCCCCGCAACTCTTCTGCGGTAGTAGTAAGACTGTACGCAGCAGTGGTTTGCACTCCCAAGATATGTAAACCCTTCCGAGCGATAATATCAATTAAATGAGTCAAGGGAGAGAAAATAGCCACAACAAAACGCAGCAATAAGGCAAACCGCGTGGCGGTCTCCTCTGGCCTGTTAATGGCATAAATTTTCGGCATTACTTCGCCATAAATAATAATCAGTGTCCCCATTAAAAACGTAGCATATGCAATCCCGGCATCGCCAAATAACCGTATAAGCACACCGGTTGCCAACGTAGACGCTGAAATATTAATCAATGTGCCCCCGATCAGGAGGGAGCTAATGAGACGACCCATATTGCGTCTTAGACTAACAATTACGCTGGCCCGACGATCACCTTTTTTTACCATGTTATGAAGTCGTGCCTTCGATGAAGCAATCACAGCGGTTTCGGATGCTGAAAATACCGCCGATAATATCAGCAAAATTAGGATGAATAGTGCAGGAACGAGCCATATCAACATGCAATCACCAAATTAATCCCGGTATCGTATAGGTCGGATAGGTTTGCTTTTCTTGGTAAAATTGTTCCAAGTCCTCAGTGCTTGGGGAATGTCCATGCATAATGCCTAGTTCTCTGGCGTGCAGCCCCCCTGTCACAAAGGCTGAGCTTAATTGAGCATTCGCTGCTCCCGCAATATCTACGCCAAGGGAATCCCCTATCATCAAAATACGCTCCTTAGGAGTACTGGGATAACGCCTCATGGCCGATTGAAAAAACGATTTATACGGCTTGCCGTGATAATGGACGTTTCCTCCCATACTCTCAAAATACTCTGCAATTGCCCCTGCCTCCAATGCTGCTGCTCTTGGTCCTACTTCCGTACGGTTCGGATTCGCGCATATCATTGGAATCTTTTGATCCCGGGCATCTTTCAAAATCGCATCATAATCAGACAACTTCTGATGCCAATCATCTGCTCCCACTACTATCACAAAGTCCGCTTCGTCGATATGGCTCACCCTATGACTTTTTAGACCTTCCAATAGCCCGTAATGAGAAGGCCCTATAAAATAATACCGATCCCCAAGCCGAGCGTACCAAGGATCTTTGCGCTCTTGAAGATGCTGAAAGGTATCCTCCCCAGCAGATACAACGTGTTGGTATAACGATGGTGGAATACCTATATTCTCAAGCTTAGTGATAATTGCAGATGACCGCTTGGGGGAATTGGTCAACAACAGCACAGATTTTTCAGCCTCGGCAATCATTTGCAAGCAATGCTGCGCCCCTTTGTACACAATAATACCATTGTGCAACACACCATAGATATCAACGAAAAATACATCAAAATCATCAGCAATTTCGCTCAATCCTTCAATAATGCGCGATTTCAAGACTTTATCCCTGTTGCCTGTTATTAATCTATTTGCATCATACCACACAAATCGTTAGGTTTTTAGAGTTACCCTTTACATATCAACAAAGGACCCCGTGATGAAAGTTGGCACCATCGATATCGATCAAGTCACACTTGATGTGGTACTGAAGCATAGTAACAAGGCTAAACGTATCGGCCTACGCCTCAGTAATAATAAAAACCAGGTTGTCGTTTCGCTTCCACGTGGGACCTCAGCTGCTCACGTCAATTCATTACTAAAGGAAGCGCGCCCCTGGATTACCAAGCACTTGAAACCCAAGCCCTCACAAATCCCCTTTAACAAAGATGCAGCTATCCCAATTTTTGGACAGGAATACCGTATAACTCATAAGGACAGCATTCGAAAGTCCATATGGCTTGAAGACACAAGCAAAAAAATCATTGTGCACCCAGCGTACTCCGATCCGGGATACATGGAGTCTTGGTTACGCCACCACGCAAAAAGCCATCTGGCTAAACTCACCCGTGAGTATGCTCAACAGATCGGCCAAAAAGCGAATCGTGTGAGCGTACGCGAAGTTATCAGCAGATGGGGCAGCTGTTCCAGCACTGGTAACATTTCATACTCCTGGCGGCTTATATTCGCCCCCATCGAGGTATCTAACTATGTGTGTGCACACGAAGTATCACACTTAAAGGAAATGAGCCACAGCCCCAAATTTTGGGAGGCAGTGCACAGCCTGTGCCCTGACTTTGCCCTTCACAGGCAATGGCTGAAGAAAAATGGCCATACCTTGTTCAGATTTGGCTAATCCAGATGCTGATGCGTTTCTACCCTATATATCGAAGCGATAATGGCAGCAATGAGAATACCTGCAATTACCGCCAAAGAAACCGGTATCGAGATTGCATAGATATCCGCCAATAACATTTTTATGCCCACAAATCCTAGGATTGCTGACAATCCATGCTGTAAGTAATAAAATTTGGGCACCGTATTGGCCAAAAAGAAGTACAACGAGCGTAACCCCAAAATTGCGAATATATTCGAAGTGAAGATAATAAAGGGATCCAGGCTAATTGCCAAAATTGCTGGAATCGAATCCACAGCAAACAACAAGTCCGTAATTTCAATCATTATCAAAACCAAAAACAGTGGGGTAACTACAAATTGCCCCTGTTCCTTGGCAAAAAATTGCTGTCCATGAAATGTCTTTGCTACCGGCAACATTTTACGCATCCTAGTGATTAACGGATTGGTGGTTACGTCCTCCCCCGGTATATGATGCGTTGCCATTCTGTATGCAGTATATACCAAAAAACCACCAAAAATGTAGGTGATCCAGTGAAAATGGTGGACTAGATTCGCCCCCAAGAAAATGATCATGCCACGCATCACCAAAGCGCCTAAAATGCCCCAAAACAACACTCGATGCTGGTATTTGATAGCGACAGAGAATGAGCTAAAAATGACGATAAATACAAAAATGTTGTCTAGGCTGAGGGATTTCTCAATTAAGTAAGCCGTCAAAAACTCTAATGCAGCATATTTTCCCCACTGAAAATATACCCATACGTTAAACAACAGGGCTGACCCTATCCAAAAGCAGCTCCACGCCAGAGCTTCCTTCGTCTTAACAACATGAGCCTTGCGGTGCAATACCCCCAAGTCCAGGGCCAGTACCCCCACCACTCCCACAACAAAGACTGCCCAAAACCAAGATGGTACGTTAAGCATGGCTTCCCCCTCTATCCTTTACATAGCCTACCCTTTTTTACGCTACTAGTAAATTCAATTAGTTTTCATTATACTGGGTCACGAAACTAGAGTGTCTTTTGTATATAATGAGAACGGCCATGGAATATTTTGCAGCAGTTGATCTTGGAAGCCACACCTGTCGGTCGCTTATTGCCAATATACATGAAGATGGCTATCAAATCGTAGACTCTTTCTCAAAGGTTGTACGCTTGGGCGGCGGAGTACGAAGCAGCGGAATAATTTCCAAGACCGCAATGGATCGGACAATTCTCGCCCTCAAGGAGAGTGCACGAAGGCTTGAGAAATACGATATCGCACAAATACGTTGCGTAACCACCGAAGCTTGCAGATTGGCTAAAAATAAAGATGTACTGTTAGCCCAAGTGGAAATGGAGACCGGCTTAAAGCTGGAAGTGATCCCCGAACATGAGGAAGCCAGACTAGCACTCCAAGGATGTATGGGCCTGGTTGATCCCAGGATACCGTACGTGCTCGCTTTTGATATAGGAGGATGCAGCACAGAAATTATCTGGGCCAAACTTGAAAATGATTGCTCTACAACCGTAATCGATTGGTGCTCCCTCCCGTTCGGAGTAGTTGGTATATATGAATCCTGCAGAGGAGATACAGCAAATTTTTATGCTGACATCAGTGAGCGCATCAACAAAGAAGTTGGCAAACTGCTAATAAAGAACGATATAGTAAGTATGATAGAAGATAAAAAAGTTCAAGTGATCGGTAACTCAGGCACCACCACGACTGTGGCGGCCATTAGCCTAGGACTACCATCCTATGATCGTTCGGTAGTTGATGGCTCATACCTATCAGATACCGCTGTCTTTGAAACTGGCAAGCAATTACGCAACATGTCAGCCAGAGAACGTGCTAGCCACCCATGCATCGGCCTTGCGCGCTGCGACTTGGTCCTTGGGGGCGTCGCAATCCTGGAGGGGATCTGCAAGGCAGGTTCCATAAAATCGTTGCGTGTAGCAGACCGAGGACTGCGTGATGGCATGATTGTTGACATGATGTCCCGCCACCACATGTTAACTGGTAGTACCAATAAGTCTACGGCCGCATGAATAAATTATCTACTCAACGCACCCCCGGAGGACGTCAACTTACTGTGCGGCTACAAACCGCACGGGGGCGCAAAATATCTTCTCAACGGTGGTTGCAACGCCAACTCAATGATCCATATATATCGCAAGCCAAAAGCCTTGGATACCGCTCCAGATCCGCATTAAAACTCGCAGAACTGAATCAAAAGCACAAATTTTTGACCCCTGGAAAGAAAGTTGTCGACTTGGGGGCTGCGCCTGGAGGATGGACACAAGTAGCAGTTGAAGCAGTGGGACACTCAGGCAAAGTGCTGGCCATTGATATTAATGAAATGGATCCTGTTGCGGGTGCTAAGACCTTATGCCTTGATTTTATGTCCCCCCAAGCATTTGACGTGCTCAAACACGAGTTATCCGATGCCAGAGCAGATGTCGTACTCAGCGACATGGCTGCTCCTTCTATAGGCCATGCACAAACTGACCACCTCAGAATTATGATCCTGGTCGAAGAAGCCTTTGCCTTTGCTCTTGAGGTCCTGGCACCAAATGGAGTCTTCGTCACCAAGATACTACAAGGTGGTGAGGAAAGAGAATTCCTCCAAACTTTGAGAAAGCACTTCCAAAAAGTAAAACTGGTCAAACCAGCATCCAGTCGTAAAAATTCATCTGAAATCTACGTACTGGCCCAACAGTTTATTATTTGATAGTGAGGGAGGTATAAACAAAATGGCCAATAAAGTAGCAATTATCGGATGTGGAGGTTGGGGACAAAATCTGGTCCGCAATTTTGCCGAACTGGGGACACTAGCCGCGATATGTGACACCCTCCCCGAAGTTGCCAACAATATTTCAAAACAATATGCTGTGCCGAGCCTGACTTTGGATGAAGTGCTTAGTGATAGTACGATCAAGGGAATTGTGGTGGCCGTTCCCCCCAGATACCACCACCAAATAGCCAAGCTAGCTCTAATGGCTGACAAACACGTGTTTGTGGAAAAACCAATCACCCTTTGTGTTAACGATGCGGAGGAATTAGCCAGCATCAGTCAACAACGCGGCCTAACCCTAATGGGCGGTCATTTGTTGCGCTATCACCCAGCGTTTATAAAGGTGCAAGAATTAGTGGCAACAGGAAAACTTGGAAACGTCACCAGCATCTATTCCAACCGCCTTAACTCGAGCAAAATACGCCCCCACGAAACTAGCCTTTGGGACCTCGCGCCCCATGATATATCAATGGTACTGGCTTTGACCAAAGCTTTTCCCTCCTCTATCACTGCCAATCATATCGATAATACCGGCAGTAATACTGCTGATACCACAATCCTCAATTTACGCTTTCCAGATGGCCTTTATGCCCAGATATTTGTCTCCTGGGTTTATCCTCACAAGGAACATAAACTGACAATCATTGGTACTAAAGGAATACTAGTGTTCGACGATTGCCAACCTTGGGAGTCCAAACTCAAAATTTGTGAATACGAGGTCACCGCAAAAAACGTCCAATCTTCCCACACATTTATCCCCCTAGAGCCAGCCGAGCCCCTGAAAATCGAATGCCTGCACTTTCTCGAATGCATCAAAAATAACGCTGCACCCCTAACAGATGGCCACGAAAGCATAAGGGTAATTCAGGTCCTAGAAAAATCTAATAACTGTTAACGTTTTATTTACCATCCCGCAATAAACTGTCCACACTTACAAAACTTTTTATGGGAGACAGTTCAACATGACCAACAGCTTATTCAGGGGATCACTAATTTTAGCAGCAGTCGGAGTACTCTTAGTCGTTGCCACCGGCATAGTCGAGCAATCGCAACACGATCACCTGTCACCGAAACTACTTACACAAGTTATCCAAAACGATTATAATGACATCATTATGCTAGGCTTACATGATACGGACACAGCTATCGCTTAATGCAAATTGTACAAATCCCGCTACTGGCGGACAACTACGCTTACCTAATACACGATGATGGTATAACCGCCGTTATCGATCCTTCTGAGGCCGATCCTGTACTAGATGAACTAGGCAATCGAGATTGGCAACTAAATTATATTATCAACACTCACCACCATTTCGATCATGTTGGTGGCAATTCAAAGCTCAAGCAAAATACCAGCTGTACCATCATTTGTTCACACACGGACCTTAATCGTATTCCAAATGCCGATGTAGCCAAGCACGAAGGCGATACCATAGCAATTGGCAGTGCCCGCGCCCTTGTGATGGAAATACCAGGCCATACCCTGGGGCACATTGCTCTGTGGTTTAAGGAACAAAATGCACTTTTTTGTGGTGATACACTATTTTCACTGGGATGCGGCAGACTGTTCGAAGGTACTCCCCAGCAAATGTGGGAATCTCTACAGCGCTTGGCAATCCTGCCCCCTGAAACCAAAATATATTGCGGCCATGAATATACTCAAGCCAACGCCGAATTCGCTCTATCAGTGGATCCTAATAACCAGGATTTACGCGACTACTGCCAACATGTGGCCCAATTACGCGCCTCCGGCCTGCCCACGATTCCTTCAACTATGGAAATTGAAACAAAGGCCAACCCATTCCTGAGAGCCCCACAACTTATTGGCGAATCCATTTCGCCAACCCAAGCCTTTGCCAGGCTACGAACTTTAAAGGATAACTCCAAATAAAATATGCCACCAGCATTACACCGGTGGCACTTGAATCAAAAAGGCGAATTTATTTTATACGACGAATAACAACATAGCCACTAGCAATAGAGTAACGCCTGTCCTACCATGGGTACTCATAAATCCCTTAAATTTTTGGAATCCAGTGCGGCGATCTTTCTCACCCTCAACGCTTGCATCATCGGGGTGACTAACTGTTGATGCATTACCGGCAGCATCATCATCTTCAACACTTGCATCACCGGGGTAACTAACTGCTAATGCATTACCGGCAGCAGCATCATCTGCAGCATCATCTGCAGCATCATCTGCAGCATCTTCAACACTCGTAAGCGCGCTTACCCTATCTAATTGAGTCGACTCCCCCTCGGCTAGCTCCCGTACCTCTCGGCTATGACGCAACGCGTGCGCTAACTCCTTATCTAGTTCATGAAACACTTTTTCACCAACCTGAATAGCTTTTCCACCAACCTTGACAGCCACGCGGCCTAAGTCTATTCCTGCATCCACCAATTCTTCAGCTATTAGTGTCTCTGGTGTAGTGGCAGCACGTGCCGCTACAAAACTTATTCCAACGCCTAAAAGCAGTGTGAGTGCTAGATTTATAATGTTATTTTTCATTTTTCCACCTCCTGTAATAGTTACAATTTATTTTAAACTTAGAGTTTTCTCAGAACCCATTGGTAGTTCAAAATATAAGTTTAGTTATAGGCTGATTTTATTAACAGTTGGTTATGCAACCATGCATATAACATTTAAACTTGTTACAAATAAATATGTGTTGTATATAGTTGAAAAAGCTTGACGTTGTGGTAATCCTTGCTAATCTCTGTTACCATGCACTTAGAAGAGGATTTATAAATATATGGCCAAAGAAGAATTACTAGAGTTTACCGGAACAGTGGCGGAGGTGTTGCCTAACGCGATGTTTCGGGTTGAGCTTGAGAATGGTCACGTGATACTGGCGCATACTTCTGGGCGCATGCGTAAGAATCGCATTCGCGTTTTGCAGGGCGATACTGTCACGGTTGAAATGACCCCTTACGACCTGACCAAGGGTCGTATTACCTTCCGCCAAAAATAAAGTTACGATGTCGCAAATAAACAATCACCGTAGTAAGTGTCCGATATGTTCGAAACCGCAGCTTGCGCCGCACCTGCCTTTCTGTTCAGCTCGCTGTAAACAGGTTGACTTTGGCAACTGGCTCAACGAAGCATACGTAATTGTCGGTGATGAATCAGCCGACAACGATTTGCAAAAAGATGAGATTCTTGACGAATAGTCCCTGGACAAGCACGGAATTTTTCTCTATAGACGAGTATATACGTTACGCCTAATGCCTAGGTAGCTCAGTTGGTAGAGCAGAGGACTGAAAATCCTCGTGTCGGGGGTTCAAATCCCTCCCTAGGCACCACTACTTGATTATCTCGTTCTTATATACTCCCCAAATGTAGGGCTGTTGTAGCCATCCCTTGACACCGTCCACCTGCAACCGACACCAGTGATTGCGGCATTGTAGCACCCGGCCAATGACCCCAGCCTCAACAAATGCGACTAGTCTGGACTTAGCTTTGGGATATTGATACAGCTTTTTGGCCGCGGGCAATACGATGGCCGATCTCGCGCCCGTGAGCGTACTTTGGTGCACCCAACCTTCTGCCCCTTCATGCTCGCGAATCTTCCGCCAAGTATCAAATTCGGCAATGACCTCCACCGGCATGCGTGCTCTTACAAACACCCATTCCAAGGGATAGCGCTTACCAGGCCCCACCCGCACATTCACATGGTCAGAGCGCAACGACACAAAACGTGGGACCGGCTGACCAGTCCTGGCCAACAAACCAGTGCTTAGCACTAATCCAATTATTAAACCGTACTTAAGGGGACCTCTAAAAATCCTATTGCGGGTGACATATACAAGGAGCGCACGCCCGCAGATCCGCAGTGTACTCAAGCGTACATGAGGAATCGAGGACGGACGCGACGCAGTAGATGGCCGCGCAATGGGATTTCCCTTGAACATTCTCTAGGCCACGTGCAAGCCCGTAGATCCAAAACCATCCCCCTTGCGGGCAGTATCTTGGTGTTCTCGGACTTCTTGCCAGGCTACCCGCGCAACCGGAGCCACTACCAATTGCGCAATGCGCATACCACGACTAATGATAAAAGCATTTTCCCCAAAATTAATTAGTATCACCTTGAGCTCTCCCCGATAATCGGCATCAATGGTGCCCGGAGTATTCAATACCGTCAATCCGTGCTTCAGAGCCAGCCCGGAACGTGGGCGTATTTGTGCCTCATATCCCTTAGGCAGCCCAATGCTAAATCCGGAAGGTACCAGCGCACGCTCCCCAGGATTAATGATTACTTCTTCATCGACCGCAGCACATAAGTCCAACCCTGCGCTATCCTGGGTACCGTACTGGGGTAGTGGCAAATCTCCCGCGTGCTCTAGTCTTTGGATATCAATTTTTGTATTTTGCATTGGTTCACTCCCTTTAAATTCTAGTTGAAAGCCAAATGGCCAATCGTGACCCCGCCTTGATCGCTGAACTTAAAAGTGGATAGGCCGTGGCTTCCTCGGCTCCATGTTCCAGACCAATTGCCCTGTGCTCGTTTTCTTCTTCCCGACATGTGGATATAAGCTGCTTGAGCTCCGCCTCTTCCTCATCGAGTAATGTTTCTTGGTTGGCATAGTGTTCGTCGATTACTTCCTCAACCGCGACTGTACAGGCCATCGCTGCCTTACTGCCCAGCAGCGCCGTTCCAGCCCCCAGCGCATACCCCGCAATATACCAAAGTGGCGACAGCACCGTTGGACGCACCTGCCTTTTTACCACTAGCTCGTTAAACCGCTCCAAGTGTTCTTGTTCTTGCCCCAACATATGCTGGATAGTACCAGCTTCTGCTGACTTGGATAAAACCGCCAGCTGGCCTTTATAAATGCGCACCGCACCGTACTCACCGGCCTGATTCACACGTATCATCCGCTCAATCAATTGTTGGTGGGGTAAATCTCCGGGCAAGCTTTTGCGCTTATCGGGCATGACGCGTGACCACCTTGCTACCAGCACCTATCCCCACAAAACAAACCATGACGAGAAACAATGAAAACATTACATTGTACCCAGCCAAAGATATGCCAAACAAAGTAAATCCAGGCCGGTCACACGGTACCACATTATTGCTAGCGATTTGCCGCTGTAACTCCTCTATGGTTGTCGCAGGCTGCAACCCACCCGCACAGATCGCCGGGGCCTTAACCCAGTGTTCCTCAACCCCTACTTGATAGAGTGCGATACCAGCCACCACTAATAACAACAGAGAACACCCAACTAACCCATATAAGGTCCGCTTGGGTAGGACAAATGCAACCACACCTGCAAATATAGTAGCTAGAACCTGCACATAACGTTGATACAGACACAAAATACAAGGCTTCAGTCCGAAAATGTGTTCCCCCATCCAAGCCACCATAAGACTGGAGAATCCAATCATAAAAACAAAAATTAAGACATTCCGAGCTGTTAGCATGACCGCCCCACGTTTAGACCATATACTTGAATATCACAAATCCAGCAAACAAAGCAATTGTTCCCATCAAAGTCACAAAAATTAGGTTACGCTCTATATAGTCTTTGATATCTGGCCCATAATACCACAATAACGCCGCCAGCAGGTAGAACCTGAACCCCCTGGCAATAATTGAAGCTATGATGAATAAGCTCAAGCTATAGCCCACCACACCGCTAGTAATAGTTACTATCTTGTAGGGGATCGGGGTCAGTGCCTTTAGCACTATTATCTGAAATCCGTATTGATCAAATTGCTGTTGCAAATAGGCAAACGAATCCTGCATACCATAGGTTACTATCAACCATTTGCCCAAGCTTTCGTACAGGCTATAGCCAATATAATAACCAACTATTCCCCCAACGACCGAACTAACCGTACAAATCAACGCCAAACGCCAAGCAGACTCTTTTTTACTTATGATCATCGCAATATATAACGGGTCTGGTGGCAATGGGAAAAATGAGCTTTCCGCAAACGAAATAATCCCCAGCCACCACACCGCCTTGGGATGCGCCGCATAAGATACCATCGAGTCGTATAGCTTTTTCAACATTTAATTACCCTCTAAGAGGCTCATACTACAACAAAATGATTGACCAAACAAATTGCTTGTTTATTATGCAGCAGAGGCCCCTGTGGCGGAACTGGTAGACGCGGCAGACTCAAAATCTGTTGTCCTTACGGACGTGGGAGTTCGACTCTCCCTGGGGGCACCA
>SDBS01000450.1_pt1 | contig 39821 bp, 41 predicted proteins | sample 2277091 | NCBI WGS metagenome assembly SDBS01 (sample SAMN10404972, study PRJNA504765) | marine sediment metagenome | isolation source: marine sediment core GS10_PC15, 163 cmbsf | place: Arctic Ocean: Southern Knipovich Ridge | collected 2010
TCGGGTACGCCTAAGGTATGCGGTTTACCGTCGAGGACCCGTAAACCCACGTACGGGTGTTTTGGATCGTCATCGTGCATGTACGGCATCTTCCGGCCGTAGTCGATGCGAACGTAATCGTCGTCAGAGGACATCGAGCCGCCGACGTCGAAGTCGTAGTAGAGGCAAATAAATTCGTCGGTTAGCCTGCGCCCCGATTTGTTTAGGAGGTGGGTCTGGAATATGACGTAGTCGTCGTTCGCGGCAACGGACCACTGCATGCCGTGCTGTTCGACGACCAGGCCGATGGGCCCCTCCTCTCGTGCGTCGCGGTCGTCGACCTTGAGGTACGAATTCAGGGCGCCTCGCTTTCTTATGTAAGGCGGCCTTTGGCTCCAGCTTGAGCCGTCGCTCCACAAAAGGCCGAGCATTTTGTGCCATTCGGGGCCGCCGGAAGTATACATGAAATTGCCGCTCACGCGAGGCTTCCCCCAGGCGTTGGTGCCTACCCAGAAATTACCCATGTACAGCGTAGGAACGCCGTCTTTACCCGGGTAGTTACCGTTACCACTCCCGCTTTGTCGGGCGCCCACGTGCAGGGTGTCCCACAGTTTAAGCCAGTACAGCCCCGCGTCGTGGATGTTGTTGCTCTGGCCGTCAACGGAGAAGGCCGCGTCGCCGTACTTCGCGTTCGCGGCCCAACTCGCGCCGGCGATAAAGAGAAGTACTACCGCCGTCGTCGTTATTCTCTTTTGCATGGTTGCCTCCCGTGGCGTGTTCTCCTAGGGTTAAATTACGAAAAAATTCTACACCTGCCCCTTGGGTAAGTCAAGCGAATAATAGCGAGCTTTTTGTGTTACTAGCCCATAACTCATTATAGGACATCCGTTTCGGGAAATATCGTGAAAACCGTCACCCTCCCGATTTTTCGGGAATCGTGAACGTAAAGGGATAGCGCGCGGTCACGGCGTCGCCGGCGCCCGGGCCGAAGTCCCATTTCGCCACCGCGGCGGCTACGGCCTCTTCGAACAACTTGCAATCGGTCGTCGCTTCGGCCACCTCGCTGGCCGTTACCGCCCCCGTACTCGCGACGGTGAACTTCACGACGACGGTCCCTTCGACGGCGAGGCCGGCGTCGAGGTACGTGTCGTAGATCGCCGCTATCTCTGCCTTATGCCGTTCGATCACTGCGGCAATATCCGCCGGGTCGCGGCCCGCGTCGTCCGCGAAAACGAAACCCGGTGCCGGTAAGGTCCCGACGGCCAACGCGGCTATAATGCAAGCGTATAACGTTTTCATTATAATCCGACCGTGGATATTAGAAAAATCGTCGCCGCTTCGTTCGGCTTGGACTTTTCGAGTGTCGGCCCAGCGGCCGGTTGTTCTATTTCCTACTGTAGAAAATGAAGGGGTAGGTGAGTGTAACGTCGTTAGCGGCGGGCGTGAAGGTCCACCTGTTGACGGCGCGGGTTAGCGCGATTTCGAGTCCTTTTAAATTTATGGTCGATTCGACGACTTCGACGCCGGCGATGCTTCCCGAGGCCAGGATGGTAAACCGGACTTTGAGTTTGCCGGCCGCGTTCGGATATATGTTGAGGTAGGTTTCGTATATCTGCTCAAGTTCCCGCTGTTTTATGTCGATCTCGGCCTGAATCTCGTCCTCGGTCCTTCGGCCGCCGGGTTTTACTTCGGTCAGGGCGGTCGGTGCTTCGCCGATGTCGACGGAGGTCGCGAGCGTTACCGTGGCTCGAGCCATATCGTTCGCCGGCGAAACGCGCCCCTCGTTTTTATCGAGTAAAAATATCATCTCGGCGTTCGCGGCGTCGAGCAGAAACGAGTAGCGTACGTCGTAGTGGCCGGGGAGTATCTCGGTCGCGTCCCAGGCGATGGGTTGGACGGTGTGGCCCTCCGCTTCGAATCCCATAAGTAACCCGTCCACGGCCCGGCCTACACTCATAAAGTACGCCTCGCCGCGCCAGCTCTTGACGATCGCTATGGCCTCGTCTTCGCCGGCCGCGAAGGAGGCGGTCGGCGCCGCGGCCGCGATTAATAAGGCCAGTAACTCTACTTTGGCCCGCACGCCCTATTATATAACAAGATGCCCGTAACCGTAACAAAAAAGGCCGCGGCGCGGCCTAAGGAATAGGGTAGGTTGGTCTTTAGAATTCCTGCGGGAAAGATAGTATCTGTTCGTAATTGAATACCGGGCCGTCCTTGCAGACGTACGTCGAGCCGATGTTGCAGCGGCCGCATTTACCGAGGCCGCATTTCATTCTCATCTCGAGCGTCGTCCAGATCTGACCGGGCGCATAACCCAATTTTTCCAACAGGGAATTCGCCACGAGTTTAATCATTATCGGCGGGCCGCAAGTGATGACGACGCGGTTCTCGGGGGAAGGCGGCTCTTCCTCCAGGATGGGCGGGACATACGAGGTCTGTCCGCGCCACCCGGGGATAAGTTCGCCCGGGCATACCGGGTCCAGCGCCAGCGTTACGCCTATGTCGTCGCGTTCTTCAAACTCGAAGAGCTCGCTTTCGTAGACGAGTTCGCATTCTTCCCGGGCGGCATAGATGAGGTCTATCTCGTCGAAGTCGTTGCGATTCTCGAGGCAAGTCCGCAGCAGGCCGCGGAGCGGCGCCTGGCCGATGCCGCCGCCGATGAACAATAACTTCTTACCCTTGAAGTCGTCGTAAGGGAACCAGTTGCCGTACGGGCCGCGGAAGGTCACGAGGTCGCCTTCGTTCAGGTTGTGGAAGGCGCGCGTGACCTTGCCGACATCTTTGACAGTAATATCCAGGCCGTCGCGGCTCGGCGGCGACGCCAGGCAGAAGGTCGCCTCGCCCACGCCGTAGATGCCGAACTCGCCGAACTGGCCGCACTTGAAGTCCGGCCGGGGCCCGTCCTCGAAAGCGAGTTGGAATGTCTTCGTTGACGGCGTTTCGTCAACGACGGCGGCGACGCGGACGAGCCGCGGTACGTATAGACGTTCGGGGTTATTTACCATGACGCGCGCCGCCGGGCGGCGTATCTTTCAGGCCGCCGAAATATTCGACGAGCTCCTTGATGTTAATCTTTACCGGGCAGTACGTTATACACCGGCCGCAACCGGTGCAGAGGAGCGGCCCGAACCGCTCCGGGTAATACCAGAATTTGTGGAGGAGCCGCTGCCGGTAGCGTTTGTATTGGCGGTCGCGGGGTTGGTGCGCCGGCATAGCGGTGAAGGTCCGGCCGGTGCAATGGTCCCACGTGCGGAGTCGACGGCCGCCGACGGCGCTGCCCTCGTCCTGGATGTCGAAGCAGTGGCACGTGGGGCAGGTGTACGTACAGATCCCGCAGCCGATGCACGTACTTGCCAGGATTTCCCAGTCGGCGTGCTCGAACGCTTTCTCTAACCCGGCTCGAGCGCTCTCGAGCAGCGGTTCCTTCTTCGCGGTTCCGGCTTTTTCTCGGAAAGTTTTTATCGCGGCCTCGGCGTCGCCGTCTTCGCCGCCGAAGAGGTCTTGGTAGCGTTCGACCAATTTGCGGCCTTTCTCGGTCTGGACCTTCACCAGGTAATGTTCCTCGAGCCCGTAAGCGACGGCGTCGACGCCGTCCTCGGCGTACGATATCCGGTCGCAGAAGCAGTCCTGCTGCAGGGCCGTACAGGCGAGCGCGAAAAGGGTCGTATTGGCGCGGCGGTCCAGGTACGGGTCGTCGAGGTAGTCCCACTTGAAGACGTGGTCTATGACATCGAACGCGGCGGCGTCGCACATATTGACGCCGAAGAGAAGGACGTCGCGCACCTCCGCCTCGGGCCCTTCCGCGCGCATTTTTTCGTCTTCGCGTTCGTAACGGACCAGCGTCTCGGTCTGTGGAAGCGCGAACGCCTTCGCCGACATCGGCGGTTGCTCGTCGACGAAGGCTATGTCGTCGAAGGCGACGGGGCGGCCGTAAACGAGGTTGCCGTTGGCGTCGCGCGTCTTCGCGCCGACGTCGTAGTCGGCCTGGGCGCGCTCGAAGAACTCGGCGACCTTGTCTTGGTTCAATCTGTAATACTCGGCGGCCATTAGCTTACAGTATGAAATCTTCCTTGTCGTCGCGCTCGTAATGGATGAGCGCCGGTTCGGTCTCGGCGGTTTCGCCGGAGACGTAGCCGAAGCGTTCGGCGAAGCCGCGCGAGAGGACGTTGTTCATGACGTCGACCGGAATTCCCGCCGGGCATACCCGCGAGCACTCCTGGCACTCGATGCAGCGGCCGGCGAGGTGTATGGCTCGGATGACGTGGTAGTGGAGGTTGTTTTCCGGCGCGACCGACTTATCGATCCACTGCGGCTTGTTGTCTTCCACGAAGCACTGGTGGCAATAACACAGCGGGCAGGCCAGGCGGCAAGCGTAGCAACGTATGCAGAGCGACATTTGGCGGCGCCACCACGCGAGGCGCTCCTTCGCCGACATTTTCTCGACTTCCTCGAGCAAAGGCCAACCATCCACGGGGGTGGGCGTGCTGACGCGCTCGCCGACGAAGACGTCCGCCAAGGGTGTGTTGCGCTCGAGGCAGCGGCGGCATTTCTCCTGCCAATGGGACTCGCCCGGCGAGTCCAGGTCGGTCTCACCTTCCGGTAACTTCCGGGGGTCGAGCATCGCCGGACAGGGTACGCCGACGACTACTATCTTATCCCGTTCGACCTGCTCCTCCGCGGCCAGGACGTTCAGCGTGCGGACCTCGCACTGCTTGCATATCAGGCCGACGCGGGAGCCGCGCAGCTCCGGCAGGAAGTTGGCGAGGTTATCGTACGACTTGCGGTCGAAGGTAAGGCGGCTCAGATCGGAGTCTTTGGCGAGAATAGCCGGGAACGTGTGGCCGTAGTCTTCCACGTAACCGACGAAGTAGTCGATCTTGTCGTCGTCGAATAGCTTCTTGACCGCGGCCTGAAGTTCGTCTCTAATCGTCGCCATCCTCTTCGTAGTGGAACGGGCCGACCTCGAGCAGGTCCCTCGTCACGGCCTCGACGACGTTGGCCCATTTGCGACCTTCCGAAGCCGATACCCAGGAGACGCGGAAGCGACGCGGGTCGATGCCGACGTGGTCCAACAACTGTTTGAGCGCGATGAACTTGCGCCGGGCGTAGTAGTTGCCCTCGATGTAGTGGCAATCGCCCGGGTGGCATCCCGAGACGAGTACGCCGTCGGCGCCCTCGCGGAAAGCGCGGAGTATCATAAGGGGGTCGACGCGCCCGGAACAGGGCACCCGAATAATGCGAACGTCGCACGGATAAGGGATGCGGCTGGTCCCGGCCAGGTCAGCGCCCGCGTACGAGCACCAGTTGCATAGAAAGCCGACGATATTCGGCTCCCATTGCGGCGCTTTTTCGGGTTCCTTTTGTTTTTCTGCTTCAGGCACTGTTCTTCGCCGCCCGCACCCGTTCCAGGTAACCGCCGATTTCGGCGTAGACCTGATCGTCGCTGAAGCCGCGTTGGTCAATGCAGTTGCCGGGGCACGTCGCGACGCACAAGCCGCAGCCCTCGCATTTGGCCTCGGTTATCTGCGAGACCGCCCGCGTCACTTTCTTTCCGTCGATGGTGATAGTAATTTCGGACTTCTCCGGCGCGCCGAAGGGGCAGACGTTGACGCAGTTCCAGCAGCCGGTGCAAATGAGGGGGTCCACGACCGCGACCGTAGGCTCCCGGGTAATGTCTTCTTTGGAGAGTAGGCCCAACACCTTGGAAGCCGCGGCGGAACCCTGGGCCACCGATTCCGGGATGTCTTTGGGCGCCTGGCAGCAGCCGGCCAGGAAAATGCCGGCGGTCGCCGTATCCACCGGCCTGAGCTTCGGATGCGCTTCGTTGAAGAAGCCGTCCTTATCGGTCGAGATGCCGAGTATTCGGGCCAGTTCATCGGAACCCTTAGCCGGCACTACGGCCGTGGCCAGGACGACCAGGTCCGCGGCCACTTCGACCTGTTCGCCTGAGAGCGTATCCTGGCCTTCGACGATTACCTTTCCGCCTTCGTCGTAGACGCGGGAGACGCGGCCGCGCAGGTACTCCGCGTCCTCCTCGACGCAAGCCCGCTTCCAGAATTCCTCGTAACCTTTGCCGGCGGCCCGTACGTCTATGTAGAATAGGTATGCCTGGGCGTCGTGGATGCGGTGTTTGAGGATGACGGCGTGTTTGGCGTTGTACATGCAGCATATCTTCGAGCAATACTCTTTGTAGTCTTCGTCGCGCGAGCCTACGCAGTGGACGAAGACGACAACTTTCGGCTCTTCGCCGTTCGACGGCCGCAAGATCTTGCCCTCGGTCGGGCCGCTGGCCGACGACATCCGTTCGAACTGCAAGCCGGTTATGACGTCCGGGATGGCGCCGTACCGGAATTCGCCCATCTGCGTGTGGTCGAGAAGGTCGTAGCCGGTAGCTGCGATTATAGCGCCGACCTCGACCTCTTCGAATTCGTCCTCTTGCTCGAAGTCTATGGCCCCGCGCAAACAGGCCTTTTCGCAAGCGCGGCACTTCCCGGTTTTGAAGAAGACGCAGGTCTCGCGGTCGATGACCGGTATATTGGGGACGGCCTGCGGGAAGGGGACGTAGATGGCGGTCCGGTTGCCGACGCCGAAGTCGAACTCGCTCGGTATTTTCTTGTAGGGGCACTTGTGCCAGCAGTCGCCGCAGCCGTTGCAGAGCTCGGTGTTTACGTACTTGGCCTTCTTGCGGATGGTTACCTTGAAGTTACCGACGGCGCCTTCGACTTTCTCCACCTCGGAGTAGGTGTAGAGTTTTATCAATTCGCTGCGCGAGGCATCCACCATCTTGGGCGTGAGGATGCATTGCGAGCAGTCGAGGGTGGGGAAGGTCTCGTCCAGGCCGGCCATCTTGCCGCCGATGGAAGGCGTCCGCTCGACCAAGATGGTTTCGACGCCCCCGTCGGCGACGTCGAGCGCGGCTTGGATGCCGGCGATGCCGCCGCCGATAACCAGCGCGCGTTTGGTAACCGGTACTTTGATCGGCTCGAGCGCGAGGCTCTGCGCCACCCGGGCTACCATCATGCGTACGGCGTCGACGGCCTTGGCCGTCGCTTCGTCGACGTCGCTGTGCACCCACGAGCATTGCTCGCGGATGTTGGCCATCTGCATGCGGTAGGGGTTTATGCCGGCTTCGGCGGCGACGGCGCGGAAGGTAGGCTCGTGCATCCGGGGCGAGCAGGCGGCGACGACGATGCCGTCCAACTTGTGCTCGAGCGCGGCGTCCACGATCGTCTTCTGGCCCGGGTCCGAGCACATGTACTTGTAGTTGGTGGCGTAGACGACGTGGGGTAGTTTGGCCGCCGCCTCGGTAACTATTTCCATATCGACCGTCGACGCTATATTAGCGCCGCACCAACAGACAAATACGCCAACGCGGGCCATTATCTCTCGGCCGGGGCCGCCGTTTCGGCGCGGCCGCTATTTATCTTTTGAATTAAAGGCGACGTGTCAACCATGATTTTGCCGAAGCCGAGCTCGTCGCTCGAGTGTCCCATGCATAGACCCAGTAGTTGGGTAAAGTAAACAGCGGGAACGCGACCTTCCAAGTCGAGCTTCTTCAGGATCGCCGGTTGGCGCAAGTCCAGGTTGGACTGGCACATCGGGCACGCGACGACGACGGCGTCGGCTCCCGCCTTCAGCGCCGACGCGAGGATCTTACCCGTCATATGGTAAACGACGTCGGTTCGGGAGAGCGAGAACGCCGCGCCGCAGCAAACGACGCGACGGGGCCAATCCAACACCTCGGCGCCGCACAGCTCCATTAGGCGGTCCATCGCGCGCGGCTCTTCCATGTCGTCGAAGGCCGCGACGTCCCTGGGCCGCGTGAGGAGGCATCCGTAATAGCAAACCACTTTGACGCCGCCGAGGGTGCCGGCGAGCTTGGCCTGGATTTCGTCCGCCGGTACGTCGTTGGCGATTATGTCCAGGAGGTGGCGGACGGCGACGCCGGCGCGGTAGGGGCGCCCGAGGGCTTTTTCGACCTCCGCACGTAGGTGCGCGTCTTCGCGCAGGTTCACGTCGGTGTACCGCAGGCGGTTGTAGCAAGCGGCGCAGGGGGCGGCGACGGCGCTCTCCGTCGCGCTGGTAATGGTGTGCGCGGGTAGGGCGTAAGCGAGCAGCTCGTTTACGGAGTGGGCGGACGTCGCGCCGCAGCAGGCCCACCCCGGGATATCGACCAGCTCGATACCCAGCGTCTTGCAGACGGCTCGAGTCGACAGGTCGTATTCCACCGCGGTCGAGTGGAGGGTGCAACCGGGGTAATAGCTAAACTTCACCGCGCGGCGCCTCCTCGCGGCTGTATTTGAAGATGCGGCGTACCGCGGCGTTGTCCGCGCCGCGGCCGGGGAAGAGTTTTATCTTACCCTTAAGTAACATGCGCGGCACGGCGGCGACGTCTTTGAAGAAGTGGCCGCTCAAAAGGTTGTTGAGTGTTATGAGGCCCGGCTCGTAAAGGCGGCCGAACCACTTTACCGTTTTGAGGAAAGCTTTGTGAAAGACGAAAACGACGCGCTCGCCCGACGTTACGCCCCGGCGGTACGCGTCGTGGCGGAGCAATTCCATTATCTCTTTGACTTCGACTTTACGGGGGCAACGCGCCGTACAAGTCTCGCAGCTGGAGCACACCCAATAAGAGTTCTGCTCCAGGACCCGGTCGTATAGGCCGAGCTGGAGGAAGCGGATAACGCGGTTGGGCGGCTCGTCCATCGTGTACGCCGCGGGACAACCCGCGGAACACTTACCGCACTGGTAGCATTGGCTCAGCGGGTGGCCCAGTTGTTTCTCGAGGCGGGTGATCGCGGCGGGGGGGGCAATGGGTTCGCTAAAACGGATCATAGCGCGTTACGTCGCCCGTCCGCGCGGAGCGTATGGGGGCGTCTCCGAGGATTGATATTGTGAACAATTTCACGCCGGTTAATTATATTCTTACGCCGTTGCCCGAGATGCAGATTATAACAATTTACGTTGGGAAGGTCAAAGGAATATCGTGCCGTCGGACGGCGGGGCGAGGGACGCCGGTTTTGGGTTACGACCGGGTGCCGCTGTCTGCTGTCGCGGGGGACGGAGAGGGTTCGCCGAATACTGCGGTATCGGCAATCCGCCGTTCGACGTTTTTTATGGTAAAGCGTGATTGCTTGGAGAGATGGACGTACATCGCCGCGAGGTTTATGGTGGCAACGAGCGCCTCCGGGGAGGTGAAGAGAAATCGAAATAAAGTCGTCCAGTAATAATAAGCTACCCGCGGCGACACGCTGACTTTCGAGCTCAATTTGATGAACGACCACAACATCTTCAGCTTCGCGCGCAGGGAGGGCCGATGTTTGGCTTTTCGACGGAGATTGGCTCCCGTTCGCGCTACGCGAGCGTAGTAGTTTTTGGGGGCGTAGATATGTTCCAATACCCGTACGTAGTCGCGCAGGACCTCGAGCAAAGGGCGTGCCGGTACGAAATTAGGGTACCATCCCAGGCCACTCGAGGTCTGGTCGATGTTGCGCACCGCGTCGACGTCGATCAGCCCCGCCGTAAGAAGGCGGCCCTCTTTTTTGAGTCGTTTGGTCAACCGGGTATTCGGTAAGGCGAACAGGGTCCCGACCATGGCCATGCATATTCCGGCGTCTTGAATGCAAGCGATCATGTTCCGGGCCGTATTTGCATCTTCGTTATCGAAACCTATAATGAAACCGGCGTTTACGACCATGCCGTAGGACGAGATCGTACGAATCGCCTCCTCCAGCGAGACGTCGGCGGCAAGGTGCTTTTGGGTTTTGTCTAGGATTCTTTCTTCCGGGGTCTCGATCCCGATAAAAATGTAACGGAAGTCGTTGTCTCGCATTAAACCGAGCAATTTTTCGTCCTTGGCCAGGTTGAGCGAAGCCTGGGCGTTGAAATAAAATGGGTAGCGGTGCGCTTCCTGCCACGCCCGCATCTCCTCCAGGATGCGGACCGCGGCTTTACGATTGCCGATTAAATTGTCGTCCACGATGTCGACGAAGCCCCGGCACCCCAAGTCGTAAAGGTATTGGAGTTCCTTCAATATGTGCTCGGTCGTCTTCGTACGGGGCCGCCGGCCCCATAGTTCGATGACGTCGCAGAACTCGCAATCGTGCGGACAACCCCGTGAGAATTGGATATCAACCTCCAGGTAATCGGAAAATTTTATCAAGTCGTAGCGGGGGATAACCGCCCGAGCCATGTCGGCTTTTTCCGGAGAAACATACAACCCTCGTCGCGCGCCGCGCCGGAGGTCGTCCAAAAAGCGCGGGACCGTTACTTCGCCCTCTCCCAGGATCCGGTAATCGGCTTCGGCGTATACCTCCGGTTGGGAGGTGGGGTCGGGGCCGCCGACGGCCACCGGTTTATTTAACGCGTGGGCCCGCGCGATTAACCGTTTCGCGGTCTTCTGTTGGGGGAGCGTGCCGCTGGTCATCACCAAGTCGGCCGCCGCGAGGTCGTCGTCCGTCAGGGTGGTGACGTTTTCGTCGACCAGCTTGATCTTCCAATGACCGGGAAGGAGCGCTGCTACGGTCAACAACCCTAACGGCGCCGTGGGGTACTTTGCCCCGGCGATCTTGCACACGTCGAGGTAATTCCAGAAACTATAACCGCGCGATTCCGGTTGCACTAAAAGACACCTCGTGGCGCCGTCGAATAAGTTTTCCCTCAAAAGAACTCCTTCGTAAAACGTTATCAAAACAAGGTTGATTTGAGGTACCGGCCGTCGAAATCGCGAATTTGTACGGGCGTCCGTTGCGGACGGTCCGGGGGAACTCGAGGAAAACGTTCTGCCGTCGCGCCCCAGGGATTTACTAACCGCGCCGGTTCTTGATCTCCTCGATCAGGGCGGGGATAACTTCAAACAGGTCGCCGACGATGCCGTACGTCGCGATCTTGAAGATGGGTGCTTCCTCGTCCTTGTTTATGGCGACTATTACGTCGGCGGTGCCCATTCCGGCGAGGTGTTGTACGGCGCCGGAGATGCCGCACGCGATGTACAATTTCGGGCTTACCGTCCGGCCCGTTTGGCCTACCTGTAAGGCGTACTCGATCCAACCGGCGTCAACGGCGGCGCGCGAGGCACCCACCGCGGCGCCGAGGCATTCGGCGAGCTCCTTAATTATCCCGAACCCTTCCGCGTTGCCTAGGCCCCGGCCTCCCGATACGATTATATCGGCCTCGCCCAGGTTTACCGTTTCCGTCGCTTCCAGAAATGATACGACCTCGCCGACGTCGTCGTCGGGCGTTAGATCAACGTTAAAAGTGACCGTTTCGCCGGTACGGCCGGCGTCGCGCTCGAGCGGTTTCATAATTTTAGGGCGGACCGTAGCGAACTGGGGGCGCGCTTCGGCCGTCACCCATTCGCTCATCACCCGGCCGCCGCAGCTCACGCGCGTCTGTTTTAAAACGCCGGCGTCGTCTATTTCCAAGCCGACGCAATCCGCGGTAAGGCCCGTTTTTAAGTACGTCGCCGCGGCGCCGGCGAGGTCCCGGCCTTGCGTCGTCGCGCCGGCGAGCAGCACGGCTGGTCCAACTTCTCGCGCTAGTTGAGCAAGGGCTTTAGCGTAGGGGCGCGGCCTGAAATTTTTCAACATGTCGTGGTCGATGACGTAGACCTTGTCCGCGCCCATAGGAAATAGCTCGGCGGCGGCGTCACCCGCGCCCGGGCCGAATATGGCCGCGGCGAGCTCGCCGCCCAGTTTGTCGGCCAGTTCGCGGCCTTTGCCGAGCAACTCGGCGCCGACCGGCGAAATCACGCCGTCGCGGCGGCGTTCGATATAGATTAGAATCCCTTTGTATTCGTCGCCCATAACTTCGTCCTCGGCTAGATAATCCCCTGGTCGATAAGTTTCTCCGCTACTGCTTTGGCGGCGTCGGCGGGTTCGCCGGGTACGATCTCGCCGCCCGCGCGCGCCGGAGGTTGGTATAGGCGTTCCATTTTGCATAAGGAGCCGGCCGAGCCGACGCTGTCGGCGTCGAGGCCCAGCGCCGCGGCGTCCCACGTCGGGACGTCGACTTTCTTGGCCTTCCTTATTCCCAGAAGCGACGGGTAGCGCGGCTCGTTGATTTCCTTAACGACGGAAATGGCGGCCGGCAGCGGCGCGCGGACCACTTCGCGGCCCGTTTCCAGCAGCCGCTCCACCGTGACAGTCTTGGCGTCGAAGTCGATCTCGTCGATCCTGGCGACAAAGTTGAGCATGGGGAGCTCGAGCAGCGCCGCGACGCGAGGCGCTACCTGGCCGGTGTCGCCGTCGAAGGTCGCTTTGCCGAAGAATAGGACGTCGTATTCGCCGACCTTTTCGACCGCCTTCGCCAGGGCGACCGCCGTCGCCCACGTGTCGCCGCCGTCGAAAGCTCCGTCCAGCAGATGGACCGCGCCGTCGCAGCCCATGGCCAGCGCCGTACGCAGCGCTTCGTCGGCCGACGGGGGCCCTAGCGTTACCGCGGTTACGTTGCCGCCGTGCTTTTCCTTCAGGCGGACCGCTTCTTCTATGGCGAACTCGTCGAAGGGATTTACGACCAGCGGAACGCCGCCGCGTTTTATGGCGCCGGCGGTGAAGTCCACCTGGAGCTCTTGGGTATCGGGGACTTGTTTTATACATACAACGGCGTGCATAGAAGCCTCCTTGAACGCTAAACGCGCCATTATATACGACGCCTTTTGTCAAATCAAGGTAAAACGGCCTACGGAGGCGCGCCCGTTGAGCGGGTGCCCTTAATTCCTCTTGCATTACCCGACGGAAACGGTTATTATATTGTTCACGTAACTAAACTATACGCTAAGGAGCGGTACGATGAAGAAGTTAACGATATTGATACTTTGTTTTTCCGCCGCGATCTCCGCATCGGCCTTCACGCGGGTGGTTATGGGGGAGCTTGTAACCTCCGTGTTTTGAGGGACGTGCCCTGCTGCGGAAGCGCAGTTCCATGAAATATACAAGAACAACCCGGGCAGGTTCGCCTTGGTAGAGTACCATCCGACGTGGGGTGACTCGGACCCTTTCTCCAACGCCGACGCTGACGCGCGGTGTGCGTATTATGGGATTAGGGTTACGCCCACGGCCGTCTTCGACGGCGTCGTAACCAGCCAACCGCGTACCACGTGGCCGACCATATTCAACCAGCGCAAGAACGTCGTAAGCCCGCTCGAGATGAAATTGAAGATAACGACTTCGGGCGATAATTTTACGGTCAAGGCGACGATAAAAAGGCAGGGGACGATGGCGAGTTCCGGCCTTCGTTTCCACTGCGCCGTGACGGAGCAAAACCTGAGTTACAGCGGCCGCGACTTTCACCACGTGCTACGTAAAATGTACCCCAGCGCCGCCGGGACGACGTTCGCCATTAATAATAAAGAGACCAAGCAAATTACCGTAAACGGCAAACTGGCCGGCGCCTGGAAGCGGGACAACCTTCATTTCGTCGTGTGGGTCCAGAACCTCGGGACCAAAGCGGTATACCAGGCCAGGTTGGCGACGTGGAGCGAAGTGCCCGTCGAACCCGCGTCTATCGGCCGTATAAAGGGTGTATTTCACTAAATACGTAACGCCCTTAAGAATAATATTAAAAGGCGGCCTTCGGGTCGCCTTTTTCTCAAGCCGCGCCCGGGAGGGGACGCCATCGTCGCTTGAACCACAGCGCCACGTTCACCAGGCCGACAAGGACGGGAACCTCGACCAACGGTCCGATGACGGCCGCGAAGGCCGCGCCGGAGTTCAAGCCGAAAACGGCGACGGTTACCGCGATGGCGAGTTCGAAGTTATTGGAGGCCGCGGTAAACGAGAGCGACGTAGCTTGGGCGTAGGGGGCGCCGGCCCATTTGCTTACGGCGAAGGACAGGAGGAACATCACGACGAAATAAATAAACAACGGGACCGCGATCCGGAGGACGTCGAGCGGGATCGCGACGATGTATTGCCCCTTCAGCGAGAACATAACGATGATCGTGAAGAGTAGCGCCACCGGCGTTATCGGCGCGAGGCGGGGTACGATTTTCGCCTCGTACCACTCTCGGCCCTTAAACCGCAGGAAGACGAACCGCGTGATAATCCCGGCCAGGAATGGGACCCCCAAATATATAAAAACGCTCTTACCGATTTGGCCGATGGTCACGGCGACGGCGGTACCGTGCAGGCCGAGTAAGGGCGGCACGATCGTGAGGAAGAAGTACGCGTAAATCGAATAGAAGAATACCTGAAACACAGAGTTCAGCGCGACGAGCCCCGCGGCGTATTCGGGGTCCCCGCCCGCGAGATCGTTCCAGACGATGACCATCGCGATGCACCGGGCGAGGCCGATCATAATCAGGCCTACCATGTACTCGGGGTAGCCCCGGAGGAAAAGGACGGCGAGGGCGAACATAAGTATCGGCCCCAAAACCCAGTTTTGAAATAGCGATAGGCCGAGGATTTTAAAGTTCCGGAAGACCCGGCCCATTTCCTCGTAGCGGACTTTCGCCAGCGGCGGGTACATCATGAGGATGAGGCCGGCGGCGATCGGAATCGACGTCGTACCGACGCTGAACCGACCCAGGACGTCGGCGAGCTGTGGGAAGACGTAACCCGTGCTCACGCCGGCGGCCATCGCCGCGAATATCCACAGCGTTAGGAAGCGGTCGAAGAAGCTGAGCGATTTAGCGCGGGGGGGGGGCATCAGCGTCTACCGTCCTGGGAGGCGGTACGTCGTACCGGGAGGGGAAGTCTTCATTTCTCGGCGGTGTAGTATTGCCGGAGGATTTCTTTGGCCCGGGCGCGCGTGGGCGTTTTCCCATGTAGGACCACCTCGCCGTTGACGGCCACGGCCGGCGTAGACATAATGCCGCGTTCGGCGATCGTCGCTACGTCCGTGATATGTTGGATGTCCGCCGGGATTTCGAGTTCCGCGGCGGCGTTTATTATCGTCCGAAACGTCTCCTCGCAGCGGGGGCACCCGGGCCCGAATATCTCTACTTTCATCGTACCTCCAAGAAGTAGGACTCTAGCGATCATCCGCTTGTTATATTATTCGGGCGGACTTTAACCTGGCGTGTTTCCTAAGGGAGCTTTCGACCTATTTGGATTTGGCGCCGGTCCGCTTTCGCCAGCGCCTCGGCGTCCTCTTTAAGCAAGTCGTCCGAGGCGGCCAACTTTTTAACCAGCCGTATAAAGGGCGCGTTTTCGGCGTTCCGATTCAGTACGTAGTCGGTCCAGGCGCCGCGGCGCCGGCGCTCGACCAGGTCCGCGTCTTTGAGGATCCGTAGGTGGCGGGAGACGTTAGGTTGGTTAAGCGCCAACGCTTGCGACAGCTCGCACACGCAAGCCCGCCGCGCCGCGAGCGCCGCCAGGATGCGTACGCGGTTGGGCTCGGCGAGGACTTTGAATATTTCGGCGGTTTTTTCCATAAACTTTTATAATATTATATGATTATATAATAATAACGATTATATTCCGACACCTTGTAGGTGTCAAGCGATATTTTCGAGAGCGTTATTTATGTAGGGAGACTTATTCCGGTGAAGTAGCTCAAAGACCACATGACGGCGCCGGCCGCGACCGGTATAGTAAGATTATCGACCCACCCGCGGCTTAAGAGTTCCGCGGTCGCGGCCGCGGCCGCGCCGGCCAGCGCCAATCGCCAATCGACGAATAAGCAACCGACGGCGAAACAAATCGCCAAGCAACCGGCCGTTCCTTCGAGCGTCTTCCCGGCCCTTAGGCGAACGCGGCCCAACGCGCTTCCGATCGCGTACGCGGCTACGTCGCCGAAAGCCAGGTAAACGAGTGCCACCCACGCGATACTCTTAGGAAATATTAACAAGACCAGGAAGGTCGCGATGAGGTAGGGAACGGTGGCGTTCAGGGCATGATATTCTTCTTCGCGCATTAGCCGTCGGAAGGCCGCGGCGAACACGCGCCCGACTGCTACGTTTTTAAAACGGAGCACCTCTAAAATTATAGCTACGGCGGCGGTGGCCCCCACGGCGATTAACGTCGTAGTCTTCGAACAAAGGCCGAAGTAATATAAGGCCGGAAGAGCCAACCCTAAGAGGTGCCAACCTTTACGCAAAAGAACGTTCATTTACGATATAATAGCGCCGCCGCGTCTGAAAGGGGAGGGTATACGTAGTCTTTCAAATATTATACGATACGTTTTACCGGCGCCGCGAAAAAAAGGCGGCCTTTGAGTTTTTTATGTTAAAGTGTGCGAGGTATCATGGCTGAATTCACGGGCATTGAGAAAATGTTACCGGCCCTCGAAGCAGAAGACGTCGAACGCCTGCTCGGGTACGTGGAGGGGCTCGAGGATTTGGGCTCCCGCCTCGACCAGCTTATGGACTTCGTCGAGTTACACCGGCCCGATCTCAGAAGCATCGTTGCGGCCATCGCTCGTTCCTACAAGGGAGAGGGGGAGGCTACCGTCGAGGCTGTTACGACGGGCATATTGACCTTTCTCCTGTTGATGGATCGGGCGTGGGCGGACCTCTACGGCGACGCGTGGCCGGTACATTAAAGAGTAGCGTTATGATTAAGAAGGCCGTACGGGTTCGCTTCGCGCCCGCGCCGACGGGACACCTGCATGTCGGCGGCGCCCGTACGGCTTTGTTTAATTATCTCTTCGCCCGCCACCATAAGGGAGTTTTTATACTCCGGGTCGAGGATACGGACCCGGCTCGCTCGAGCGAAGAGTATTACAGCTCTATTATCGACGCGCTGACTTGGCTGGGCCTGGAGTGGGACGAGGGCCCCGAAGCGGGGGGTAAGTACGGCCCCTACCGGCAATCCGAACGCCGCGCTATTTACGACGAGTACCTGCACAAGCTTAAACAAAGCGGCGGCGCGTACGAGTGTTTCTGTACGCCGGAGGAGCTGGAAGAACGGCGCGAGCGTATGCGGGCCGCGGGCGAGGCACCCCGCTACGACGGCCGCTGCGCCGACCTCTCGCCGCCCGAGCGGGAGCGTCTTACCCAACAGGGACTTAAGCCCTGCCTTCGCTTTCGCTTGGACCCCAAGGCCGATCTAACTTTCGACGACTTAATCCGGGGCCGCGTCGAAATCGACGCCGCGGACTTGGACGACTTTGTGATAGCGCGGCCGGACGGCTCGCCCACGTACAATTACGTTTGCGCCGTAGACGATGCGAATATGGCGATAAGCCACGTCATAAGGGGCGAGGACCACATTTCCAATACGCCCCGCCAAATAGCCGTTTCTCGCGCCCTGGGTTTCGAGCCGGCGACGTTCGCCCACGTACCCCTTCTCCTGGGGCCCGACAAGAGCAGGCTGTCGAAGCGGCACGGCGCCAAAGCGGTTTTGGAATATAAAGAGGAGGGATACTTACCCGAAGCGTTCGTCAATTTCCTCGTTTTGCTCGGGTGGTCGTACGACGACGAACGTGAGCTCTTTACCTCGAAGGAGCTCAAGAAGGTTTTCTCTCTTGAGCGCGTAGCCAAAAAGGGCGCCGTGTTCGACGTCGATAAACTCAGGTGGATGAACGGCGTCTATTTAAGGAAGTTATCGGCGGAGGAACTATTTGAACGGGCACGGCCTTGGCTTGAGCGGGCGGGTATCGTAGGGAAGGAAGACGACGACAGGGTGACTCTCGCGCGGGCGGCACTGGCGCTCGAGCACGACAAGGTGAAAACGCTCGGCGAAGCCCCGTACCTCGTCGAATTTTTCTTTACGGAGGAAATCGGATACGACGACCGCGCTACTAAAAACTTGCTAAAACTCCCGGGCGGCGCGGATATGTTACGCGACGTCGCGGAACTCTGCGCGGCGCTGCCGGATTTCACGGCGGAGGCGTTGGAGAAGAGCGTCCGGGCGTTGGCGGAAGAGAAGGGTGTGAGCGCGGGCAAAGTTATACACGCCATGCGGGCCTCGCTGTCGGGAAGGACAACCGGGCCGTCGCTCTTCGAGATGGCGGCGTTGATGGGACAGGAGCGGGTCGTTAAGCGGTTGATGAAAGCTGCGTCGGTTTATAAGAGGTAAAATAATCCGATTCTAAAGGTGCGTCCCGAAAGATAACGTTTCCCCGAGACATGATTAAGAATTCCAGATTCAACCGCGGCCTATTTCGTCGCCGTCGGCGCGTACGGTATAATCAGGCGAGGCGACGTTTGAACTCGGATTTGGCAATGGGCCGCCGCGGATTGTGGAATTGGGTTTTTACCTTGACAAGCGGCCTTAGATAGTTTATCCTTACGGTCAGCATTGGGGAGTCGTCTAGGGGTAGGACAGCGGATTCTGGTTCCGTAAGCGGGGGTTCGAATCCTCCCTCCCCAGCCAATAAACACAAGCCTGCTTAGGCCGGGGTCGGTGCAGGTGTGTTTTAATACCTAAAGGAAGAAGTCGCAGATGAAGATATCCTTTGTAGAACCGGACGCCGCCGATTTCCATATTTGGACTAAATTTCCTCAACCGCGTTTAGGGCTTCCGTTAATCGCCACGATGCTGGCGCGACGAGGCCACGACGTCACGTTTTACTGCGACAGCGTCGCGAAACGTTCCGCGCTCGATTTTCACGATATCCTACGCTCCGATTTAGTGGGCATTTCGATAACTACATCCACGGCGCCCGCCGGTTACAGGTTGGCGCGGGCTTTAAGGTTGGCCAAGGTCCCGGTGGTCATCGGCGGCCCGCACGCTACCTATTGCCCCGACGAAGCTTTGCGCTACGGCGATTACGTCGTCCGGGGGGAGGGTGAGTACGCGGCGATCGAGCTCGTGGAAGCCCTCGCGACGGGAGCGTCGCCGGCGGGGATTAAAAACTTATCTTATAGCGTCGACGGAGAGACGGTACACGAACCGCTGCGGCCGCCGGTGCAAAAGCTCGAGGACCTTCCCTGGCCCGATTTCTCTTTGATGAAGGGCGCCCGCCGGATGAAAGTGTATCCCATCGCGACGAGTCGCGGTTGCCCGCGTCATTGCGATTTCTGTGCCGTTACGCCTTTGTTCGGCCATAAAGTCAGGCGCCGGGCGCCGGAAGACGTGATCGAGGAAGTGCGGCGGGTAAGCCAACGGGACATATTCATCGTAGACGATAACTTCACGGAGAATCGTCGTTACGTGCGGGAGCTGCTCGAGGGTATTGCCAGACTCAAGGGCGCGCCGCGCTGTACGGCGCAAGCAGGCGTAGACATCGGCCGGGACGAAGAACTCGTGCGGTTGATGAAGCGGGCCGGATGCGAACGCGTGGCGATCGGGTTCGAATCCGTGAACGACGAGACCCTGGCTGCGTACCGCAAAGGCCAAACCCGTGACGACATCGTGCGCTGCATCGAGACGCTGCACAAGTACGGTATTTGGATCCACGGCATGTTTATGTTGGGCGGGGACGCCGACGGCCCGGACGCGGCGGCTAAAACCGTGGCCTTCGCTAAAAAGCACAATATCGATTCAGTCCAATTCATGGCATTAACGCCCATACCGGGGACAAGCCTTTATAACCGCCTCGAGGAGGAGGGACGCGTATTCAGTCACGATTGGACTCTCTACGACGGCCATCACGTGGTTATCGAGCCGGTGCGCATGACGCCGTTGGAGTTACAATTGGGTTTGATTAAGGCCACGCGCGAGTTTTATTCTCTGCGGCGGGTTTTACGCGAGGTCCAACGTTTTCATTGGTTCGCCGCCGTAACGACTTATTACGGGCATCGCTTAGTGAGGAAATGGCAGCGGCGGAAGGGTGAGCTGCTTAGGATACTGGAACGCCGTAGTTTGAATCGGGCTAAGAGCGCCCCTCCCGGTTCAACCCGTAAGCGCGTATCCGCCGTTTCCTAACGATGGGCGGCGCCGCGGCAACGTCGGCGCCGGAAAGAGCTAGCGTTGAACCGGCTTCCAGCCAGGGAGCCGGTTTTTTTCGGCTAATACTTTTCTTTCGGGGGGGTAGCTGAGGGACATGCTACGCGTAGTCGCCCGGGGCCAGGAGGTGTACGTTGGCCAGCCGCACCCTTTTCAGGCCAGATTCCCGGGCCGACCGATAACAACGTTCGGCGTGCGCCCGCGACGTCGTCGGCAAATCGCGCATGTGGTAGCTGGGGTAGAACGCGAGTAGGTTGTAGGGGATGTCGTCATTCAAATCGGCGAGCCGGCTAGCTATGGCGGCGACCTCGTCCTCGTCTACATACCCCGGCACGAGGAGCGTGCTCGCCACGAGAGGTGGGGGAGAGGGCCGCCGGGGGATGTATTCCACGAGGAGCGTTAGGTTTTCCCACGTTTGCCTGTTGGACACGCCCGTAAGCGCGGCGTGGAGGCTTTCGTCCGCAGCCTTGACGTCGAACTTGACGCAGCCGCCGCTCTTTAGCGCAATTTCCATCATCTGGCGGGTGCCGCGCGCCGACGCCGACCCGTTGGTTTCCCAGCAAATCCTTAATATCTGACCGGTATTATCCGCTTCTCGCCGCGCCAGGCGCGACGTCACGAGCGCGTGCTCCAGCTGCGAGGCAGGGTCGCCGCCGAAGTAGCAGACACAGGCCGTCTTGTCGTCAACGGCCGCGGCGAGCTCGGCCGCGGCTGTGGCGCCCTCAAGGTACTGCTCCCGGAAATGGCTGTTCTGGCAGAAAAGGCAGTCGTACGTGCACGAATGGTAGAAGACCGCCAAGTTCTTGTAGCCGAACTCCGGGCCGTCGCGATAGGCGTATTCCGGGTAACCGGCGCCGGTCTCCGCCGGGCATACCCACGACGCGACGCAGTTCGTCGGCAGCCAATCGTAATACCACGACAAGTAACCTTTCTTGGCGGTCGCCAAAACGCGCAGGTGGCCGTCGCGGTTTTCGACCATGCCGCAATAGCCGCGTTCTCCCCGCGGTATCCGGCAAACGTTGGCACACCGCGGGCACGGCGGCCCGTCTTGGGGCGGCGACGACGGGATTTGGTACGGGTCTCGCGCACGCCTATGGGCTTCTTCTATGTAACCTCTCACTTGGTCGGGCCGCGAAACGATACAAGGTCGGCAGACCGATAACGCGCCGGCTATCGTAGGCGAGGTGCGGTTGCATACCTTACATTCGGCCATGGTTTATCCCTCAATAATGTAACATAGAAAAGAAATGGATGTTAACCGCGCGGCGCCGCGGACTGGTGGTACGAGGTACGGTCCGACGGCGGCTGGCCGGGGTGAAGGACTACTTAGTGGAATGTATCGACACCCATCCGCATTCGGGCATGTGCGACTTCGTTTACGATTTGGGAGAGAAAGACAATCGCGACGGAAACCACATCCACGTTGTGACCGATATCCTTGTCCTCCAAAGCCCGGAATACGTGTCGTTGGTTTTAAATACCTTGAACGGTCCGTTAGAGTGTATTAAAATTAGACGGTTAGAAACGGCGTTACCAAAAAGGCGGTCTTATGAAAGTGATGGGCGTATGCGGTTCGCCCCGCAAGCGAGGGAATAGCGAGCAATTGCTCGACGTTGCGCTAGACGTGGTCCGCGCCGAAGGCATCGAAGCCGATAAAATCCTACTTGCCGGAAAACAAATATTGCCTTGTACGGCGTGCCTGAGGTGCAGGGAAGAGAAGGACGGCTTGTGCCACGGCCGCGACGACGATTTGACCCGGGCGTTGCCTGCAATATACGACGCCGACGGTTTATTGCTCGCAACGCCGGTCTATTTCGGCGCCGCGACCGCGGAGATGACGGCCTTCGTCGACCGCGTCGGCTACGTCTCGCGGGCTAACGGCGGTCTTTTGAACCGAAAAGTCGGCGCCCCTATCGTAGTAGCCCGCCGCGCAGGCCAAAATTTCACCGTTGCCCAGCTTAATTTTTTCTTTACGATTAACGGGATGGTCGTACCCGGCGCGCGTTATTGGCCTATTGCCTTCGGCGGCGGCCCCGGCGAAGCGCTCCAGGACGACGAGGGCGTCGCGACTATCCAGGACTTAGGCCGAAACGTCGCTTGGCTCATAAAAAAGATCCGCAGTTAATTACCAAGGAGCATAACTCTTGATAAATGAGGACATTAAGGGGGAAGAACTAATAGCGCTTATTAAGGCATATGCTAAGTGCTGGCTTGCGCACGACGGCTGTTGGTTTTTGTCGGTGGAGGAAGATTTGGGGACCGAGGATGCGATAAAGTACGACCGCGAGGCGTGGCGTAAGTTCGCGCCGATTGAGGCGCGGCGTATCATGGAGGCCCGCGGCATCGACGCTGGCGGGGGCCTGCCGGCTTTGGCCGAAGCTTTACAGTTCCGTATGTTTAATTGGTTGAATGACCAAGACGTACAGTTGTCAGAGAATACTTTAACTTTCGAAATAAAGGGTTGCCGGGTCCAAGAGGCGAGGCGGCGCAAAGGTTTGCCCGATTTTCCTTGCAAGACGGTCGGGGCGGTGGAGTTCGGCGAGTTCTCCCGGGCCGTGGACGAGCGCATCCAAACGGAGTGCATAAAATGCCCGCCGGACGGCCTCGCCGAAGGTGAATTTTGCGCGTGGCGGTTCACGGTTAACGGAGCGGAATAAACAAAACGGTACGGTACCGGAATACGTGTAGAAGAGAAAGGCCGCGTTAACGCAACGGCCGGTGGCCGTAATCGTAATAGGGATATAAGCCCCGGTTGCCCCGGGGCCTTACAATTTACCGGCCGATAAATAACGTTTGACAACCGCAGGCCATTTCTATAAAATGGCGCATCAAGGCCGTGCGTGAAGACGCGAAGGAGAACCATGGAGAAAGGCGAGTTCCTCTACGAGGGCAAGGCTAAGCGGATTTTTGAGACCGACGACGAGGGCGTGCTTTGGGCCGAATTCAAAGACAGCGCTACCGCTTTCGACGGCGTCAAGAAGGGCACGATCGAACGGAAGGGTGTATACAACGCGACGATGTCGGCCGCGCTTTTCGCCGTTCTCGAGAACGCGGGAGTAGCTACGCACTTCGTAAAACAATTCGACGAACGTACGTTGCTTGTGCGACGACTCAAGATGTTTCCCGTCGAAATAGTAATGCGCAACAAAGTCGCGGGCAGTCTGGCGAAACGTTACGACCTTGAGCGTGGAACGGCTTTGAAAAAGCCGTTGCTGGAATACTACCTCAAAAACGACGACTTGCACGACCCAATGATGAACCGCAATCACGTCCTTGTACTGGGCTATATGACGGAGCGGAAGTTGAGCCACGTTGAAGCGGAAGCGGCCAAAGTGAACCGTGTATTGGCGAACTTCATGAAAGACCGAGGCTTGGAGCTTGTGGACTTCAAATTGGAATTCGGCGAGCGGGGCCGGAAGATATACCTGGGCGACGAGATCTCGCCGGATACGTGCCGTATATGGGACGCCGCCACCGGCGAAGTCTTCGACAAAGACAGATTCCGTTTCGATTTGGGCGAAGTAGAGAGCCATTACGAGGAAGTGGTTCGGCGGTTGACGGCGTAATACCCGCGTCGGGAGGGCAAGATGATTCTCGTCTTGATCGCGGTTTTGCTTCTACCGACGGCGTTGCTACCTCGCCAGGAGTTGTACTCCGTCGAGCGGGTGGAGGCGGAGGCGCGCGACGCGAGCGTACCGCCGGATGCCCGCCGAGCGATCGTCGTCACGCGAACGGGCGGCAAGTCCCCGGTCAAAGTACTCAACGTAAAGGTATACGAAAAAGAAGTCGAATTCAAGACGGTTCACGTCGAGTACATAGTCGTTTACCACAGCCGCGACTACGTCGTAGCGGAGCGCAAGGTAGACTTCGAGTCCTTTGAAAAAATTTGGATTGAGCTTAATAAAAACCGCGCCTTTACGTTGACGAACGCGCCCGAGGGGCCCAAAGACCAACCTACTTATACCGTCAGGGTAAAAGAGGTGAAAAGGGAAAATACGTTCACCGTAACCGGCCCCGAAAACGTGGAGGATAAAAAATATAATAACATCATCTCAGCGATGGAAAATTTCTGGCGCGAGCAGCTGACGATCCAATAAAGCGCTAACCGTCCGAATCCGCCTATACGCCGCGGAATTGAGACGGTGCGCGATACGATGTGATAATATATGGCAGCGGTTGTCCCTATTAACTGTATGGAAAAATATTGCTATCCCAAAGAAGCTTGCGGCGTCTTCGGCATATTCGGGCATACCGAAGCCGCGACGCTGACGTACCTGGGCATATACGCGCTGCAACACCGCGGCCAGGAAGCCGCGGGCATCGTCGCCTCGGACGGTAAACGATTACGCCAGCACCGGGCGTTAGGCCTGGTGAACGATATCTTCCGCGAAGACGTCCTGAAGCAACTGACCGGCAACTCGGCCATAGGGCACGTTCGGTACTCGACCTTGGGCGACACCTCGCTCGCCAACGCACAACCGGTTAAGGTCGATTACTTGCGAGGTTCGCTGGCCGTGTGCCACAACGGCAACATCGTGAACGCGCTCCCCTTGCGCGAGGAATTGGAGCAGCGAGGTTCGATATTCACGACGACGTCGGACTCGGAGATTATTATTCACCTCATCGCCCACGACGCGGACGACGATTTAACGGTCGCTATCCCCAACGCCCTCAGACATCTGGAGGGGGCGTATTCGGTGCTCTTTCTGGAGGAGAACCGGCTCTTGGCGGCGCGGGACCCTCACGGGTGGCGGCCGTTGTGCCTGGGTACCCTGGACAACGCCGTCGTGGTAGCGTCCGAGACCTGTGCTTTCGACCTGGTCGGCGCAACTTACGAACGCGACGTCGAGCCCGGCGAAATCGTGGAGATAACAGCCCGTGGCGTTAAATCGTTTCGGCCGTTTGAGGCCGTGAAGCCGGCGATGTGTATCTTCGAGCTCGTATATTTCTCGCGGCCGGATTCGTTTATATTCGGTCGCGGCGTCCACGAGGCGCGCAAAACCCTGGGTGTGGGATTAGCGAGGGAAGAAGAACCGGGTTTCACGGCGGATATGGTGATCGCGGTCCCGGATTCGTCCAACAGCGCGGCCCTCGGCTACGCTGAGGAATCGGGCATACCGTTTGAGCTGGGTATCATACGCAGTCATTACATAGGCCGGACGTTTATCGAGCCCGAGCAGCGCATCCGGGCTTTCGGGACGCGGCTGAAGTACAACCCGGTGCGCGACTTGATAGCCGGGAAATCACTCGTCATTGTGGATGACTCGATCGTACGCGGGACGACGTCGCGTAAGATTATAGACATCGTACGCAACGCGGGCGCGAGCGAAATTCACCTGCGGATAAGTTGCCCGCCGTGGCGTTGGCCTTGTTTCTACGGCATAGATACTCCCACTCGTGAAGAGCTCATCGGCTCGAGGTTGGAAGTTGACGAGATCGCGCGCTACATCGGCGTCGACTCGCTAAAATACCTCTCGCTCGGCGGCTTACGGCGCGCTATCGGCGGCGACGTATTGACGGAGGAGGACGTCGCAGAACGCTTCTGTTCCGCGTGCTTCACCGGCGACTACCCGACGCCGATATACGGACAATTCGCGAAGGATATGATGACGCCGAGGCTCTTCGGCGACAAGATGTTCTAAGGGCGATGGTGGCAGAGCGGAAAGAGTCGATCGGTTACGCGCTGACGATATACGTCGTTTTCGTCGCTTTGGTAGCGGTGGCTAACGTCGTGTACGGCGGGCCGGCCGCCGCCGCAATCGGTGGACGCGCCGTTCTAGCGGAAGCGTTATTGTACGTCGGCGCGGTTACGTTGGTCGGTTTGGCCGTACCGCTTTGGCTCGCGGCGCGGGGGCGGTTGGCGCTGCCCATCTGGCCTTCGCCGGGTACGGGGGATAACGCTTTCGCGGTGTTATTGGTGGTTTTCGCTTTCGCACGCGTCGAGATGCTCGTCGCGATATTCGCTGAGGGGCGGCCTTGGGGCCGGGCCGCGGTTACATTCCTCGGCGCGGCCGCGTTCAACCTGGCGATGGTAACGGCGACGATCGGCGTCTTATTGCCGGCGTTGAAGAGGCGGATGCCGGTAGCCGCAGCTACCCTTATCGCGGCACTTGCCTTTTCTTTATGCCATATCGCCCGATTCAATTCGTTCGCCGGCGCGCTGAGCGTCGAGGTATTAGTAGTGCTCATTGTATTCGGCCTCGGGTACTCGTTATATTACTTCTGGTCGCGGTCGCTATTCTTAACGGCGTTACTACTGCACCTGGTGGCCACGGCGGATATGGTGTACGCGCGAAACTTCGAACCCGGGCACGGTGGCGTACCGTTCTATTATTCGCTCGCCGTACTCGTGGCGTTTCTAATCGTGGTCGTAGCGAAGCGGCGTCTCTACGCCGCGGAACGGTTTACGCATTTCTAAGGGCGGCTCGGAGGTTACGCTGCCGTGGTTACGTACAAAGAAGCCGGCGTCGACCAAGCCGGCGCCAACCAGTTCGTAGGCCGGATTAAAAAGCTCTCTCACGTCCTCGACGAGTCGCGCGTGATAGGCGGAATCGGCTTATTCTCCGGCCTTATGGACATAAGCGACCTCGGGTATAAAGAGCCCGTGTTGGCGGCCGGTACCGACGGCGTGGGGTCGAAGCTTGAAGTAGCCTTCACGCTGGGTAATCACCATGCCGTAGGCATCGACCTCGTCGCCTTGAGCGTAAACGATATCATTTGTTGCGGCGCCCGGCCGCTATTCTTCTTGGATTACATGGCGGTGGGCCGATTGGATTTAGGGCAGGGCGAGGCCATCGTTAAGGGCATCGTCGAGGGGTGTCGCCAGGCCCGGTGCGCTCTCCTAGGTGGCGAGACGTCGCAGCTGCCTACGTTTTACCGCCCGGGCCGGTACGATCTCGCGGGTTTCGCGGTCGGGATAGTGGAACGTTCGAAAATAATCGACGGCTCGAGGGTCCGCCCGGGCGACGTAGTCGTCGGCCTTGCGTCGTCGGGCGCCCATTCCAACGGGTTTACCCTCATACGTAAGATCATCGAGGAACAGGGATTGGAATACGCCGAGCGCTTCGACGAAGACCGGACGCTGGGCGAGGAGCTTTTAACGCCTATGAGGATTTACGTCCCTGAAATAACGCGGTTGCTCGAGGCCGGCGTCGACGTTCGCGCCGTCGCTCACGTGACCGGCGGCGGCATCCCCGGCAACCTATTCCGCCTCTTGCCGGACGGGGTCGGCGCCCGGATCGAGAAAGGTCGCTGGCCGGCACCGAAGATCTTTACGAAGATAGCCGAGTGGGGCGGTATTTCGGAAGAAGAAATGTACGCAGTATTCAACATGGGGCTGGGGATGCTGGTCGTCGTAGGCCGCGGCGAGGAGGAACGTGCGCTCGACGCCTTGGCCGAGGGGATGGTCGTAGGTGAATGCACGAGCGAGGAAGGCGTAGCGTTGGCGTAATTTTAAGAGGGTGAGAATAAGACCATGGGAGGCACCGGCGGCGGACGGGTTACACCCCTTTTAATATATCTGGCTCTCTTCGTTATTTTTGGGGGGTTATATTTCTGTTGGGGTATGGCGTTCGGTAAGGCGGGTGGGTATACATATATCAATGCGCTACTTAATGCCGACCACAAGCGAGTTATCCGCGATCTCACGGTCGTGGCTACCAATCACGGCCGAACCGACGTCCATCCGCTTTTTGTATTACTCTTAAATCCCGTCGGCGTACTTTTAACTAAGGCGTTCGGTTCGCAATTAACCGCGGCCGTATTGATGAATTCCGTAGCCGGTGCCCTATGTGTAGTTATGACTAAAGCGTTCCTGCGGCGGGCGGGATTAAGTGAGCTAATTGCGATTCTCTTCGCGGCGATCTTGGGGCTGTCTTCCACCCATATTTTTTTCGGTTCGACGCCCGAGACGTGGATCTTCGCCGCGGCCGGCGTGATATTGCTTTTCAACCTGGCGGTATTTACGCCGGGTAGTACGTCGAGGTTTTTTCCGGCGGGCATATTCGCGGCCGGTATGTGTACTCCAAACTTTGTTCCGGCGGTCATTGCGTTCGGGGCCGGCGTTTATAAAAGCGTCTCTTTTAGGGTTGTAATAGTTAAAACGTTAATTTTCGGCTTATTGGTTACCGGATGCGCCACGGCGCTTAGTATCGCACAAAAGTTTCTATACCCGAGCTCGACGGTCTTCTTCTTGCCGGAAGTATACCGCAACGAACTTGGCGTGTATTCGCCGGTAGTAAAATACTTCGGCGGCCTTGAGTTAGGTTACCTGTGGGTTAGGTTAGGGGAATTAGCGGGCCCTTTGTTTCTGTACAACCTCATCGCACCTGAGACGGTCGTAAATTGGTATTCGGCGGGCCGGTTTTGTCTCCCCCTGAAACCGTTCGTAGACGTAGACCTATCTCGGTTAAGCCCGTTGGGGTTCGTTGCCGCGGCTATTTGGGTGGGGTTAATTCTGTGGGCTGCGTATTCTTTTATCAAGCACAAAGAAAACCGGACGCCCGTTTTAATCGGGTTGTTGTTGGCGCTGGCTTTTAACGTGACTCTTTATTTTTTCTACGGAACGACTCTATACGTATACGCGATAAGCGCCACGTTTCCGCTGTTGGCGTCGGTGGCTCTGGCGTTGCGTCCGTACGACCGGCCCGGGACTAAAGCATTTTACGTACTTGCGGGCGCCTTAACGTGCTTTCTGTTTTTAGAGCTGGTCCACAACGTAAAATTTTTATACGATATATTTGCCGTATACCGGGATTACCCGTTTGCGATTTCGCCCTGAATAATTAGAGGCTATAATCGGCCAAGTAACGTCCGGCGGACAAGAAACGAAAAGATATGGACCTTCCCAAAGACATCGCGATAATGCTCGAGAAGTTAGGCATCTCGGAGACGCCGCCGGTGCACCTCCGCACGCGGAAGAGTTGGGACGAGTACTTTATAGGTATCGCTACGCTCGTCGCGGAGCGCTCGACGTGCCTGAGCCGAAACGTCGGCGCCGTATTGGTTCGCGAGCGGCGCATCCTGGCCACCGGGTACAACGGCGCGCCGGCCGGCCTCCCGCACTGCCCGTTCTGCATCCGGAGATTGAGCAACGTCCCTTCCGGCGAGCGGCACGAACTCTGCCGCGGCCTGCACGCGGAACAAAACTGCCTTATACAATGCGCCCGCAACGGCGTCTCCAGCGACGGCGCGACGATATATGTATATGGCGGCACGCCCTGCGTGATTTGCGCGAAGATGCTGGTTAACGCCGGCGTGCGGCGCGTCGTCGCGACGGAGAAATACCCGGACGAGCTCGGCTTGGCTATTATAGAGGAAGCGGGCATCGAGATTAAAGTTATAGGAGGTTCTTAGATGGCGGTGAGCGCGGCGCTGATCGCCGTATACGACAAAACGGGCGCCGTAGAGTTAGCCCGGGGCTTGGCCGAGCTCGGTTATAAAATAATTAGCACGGGGGGCACCGCGCGCCGGCTGCGCCGCGCCGGTGTCAAGGCGGTCGAAGTAGCCGACGTAACGGCCTTCCCCGAAATTTTGGACGGGCGCGTTAAGACGTTGCACCCTAAAATTTTCGGCGGCATCCTCGCCCGGGCAACAGCGAGCCACCGCAAACAGCTCATTCAAAGACGCATTGCTCCCATAGACGTAGTCGCCGTCAACTTGTACCCCTTTGAAGAGACGGTGAAAAGCGCGGCCGTGTCCGAAGGGGAGGCAGTAGAACAAATAGATATTGGCGGCGTTGCGCTGCTGCGCGCCGCTGCCAAGAATTTCGAACGCGTCGTCGTCCTGTCGTCGCCGTCGCAGTACGACGAAGCGCTCGAGCGATTGCGGGCCGGGAATAATGAAACAGGTTGGCACCGGGAGTTGGCGCGCGAGGCCTTCGCCGTAACGGCGCGCTACGACGCGGCCGTCGCCAACTACTTCGCCGGGTGGACGCCGCGGCGGAGGGGGTTCGCGGACCATTTGCTTCTGGAATACGAGAAGATAACCGACGTTACATACGGCGAAAACCCTCACCAACGCGCGGCCCTCTACGGCGACGGGGATACCGGCTTGAAACAACTCGCGGGCCCGCCGCCGTCGTACAACAATTTTCTCGACTTGGCCGCGGCCGTCGATTTAGCGAAAGAGTTCCGAAAGCCGGCCTGCGTCGTAGTGAAGCACAATAGCCCCTGTGGCGTCGCGTTGGGCGCTACGCCGGCCGAGGCTTTCCGCCGCGCCTGGGCCGCGGATGCACTTTCCGCCTACGGCGGCATAGTAGCGTTCAATAAGGCCGTGGACGATGCTGCCGCGGCTGCCATGATGGCTAAAGGGACCTTTTTCCACATCTGCTCGGCGCCGTCATTTAAAAAGGGCGTAGTGGAATATTTACGGACCGCTAAGCGTTGGACCAACCGCCTACGGGTTTTCGCGGGGAAGTACGCGCGGCCTAGGCTCGAGTACCGAAGCGTTCTGGGCGGCTTATTAGCCCAGGAGGCGGACCGGCGGCCCGCGGCCCGCGACCTGTGGAAACAGGTGGCCGGGCCGGAGGTACCATCGGGCGTATTGGAGGATTTGCGGTTCGCGTGGGCCGTGGCCAAGTACGCGCGCTCCAACGCCGTGGTCATAGCTAAGGATTCGGTTACGTTGGCTATAGGCGCGGGGTCCGTCAACCGGTTGTGGCCTGCGGAAGACGCCGTTCGTCACGCGGGGAAAGCGGCGCGGGGCGCGGTAGCGGCCTCGGACGGTTTTTTCCCCAAGGCCGACACGCCGGAAGGGCTCTGCCGCGCGGGCATTAGGGCCATCGTTCAACCGGCGGGTTCCAAAGGCGACGAGCTCGTCGTCGAGTTGGCACAAAAGTACGGCGTCGCGCTGTTCTTCGCGGACGGGCGCCATTTTAGGCACTGAGGATAAAAGGGAAGTCGTAGTCAAAGGCCGTTCAAGAGATTAGGGTGCTATGATTGCCAAAGCGTCGAAGAAGAAGAAATCGGTCCTGGTCGTCGGCGGCGGCGGCCGCGAACATGCACTCGTGTGGGCGTTTCAAAAATCCCCCCAAGTTGGGAGGGTATTCGCGGCGCCCGGGAACGCCGGTACGGCCCAAATCGCCGAGAACGTCGCCGTCGGCACCGGCGACATAGAGGCGCTCGCGAAGTTCGCGCGGAGCGAGAAAGTCGACCTGACGGTCGTGGGGCCGGAGGCGCCGCTGGCGGAGGGGATCGTCGACCGCTTCCACGCCGCCAAACTGCCTATCTTCGGGCCGACGAAGCAAGCCGCCCGTATCGAGTCGTCTAAAATCTTCGCGAAGGAACTCGTCCTCAAAGCCGGCATACCGACGGCGCCGGCGGAGATCTTCGACGATGCGGAAGCCGCGCGGCGTTATATTGATATGAGCGGCGCGCCGTGCGTGATAAAAGCCGACGGCCTGGCCGCGGGTAAGGGCGTCGCGGTCGCTATGACCGAGAAGGAGGCGTACGCCGCGGTCGAGGCGACGATGGTGAAAAGGAAATTCGGCTCCGCCGGAGATAAAATACTTATCGAGGATTACGTAAGCGGCGAAGAAGCGTCCATTTTAGCCGTCACGGACGGCGAGCGTATAGCGGTGATGATTCCGTCGCAGGACCACAAGCGTTTAAGGGACGGCGACGGCGGCCCGAATACCGGCGGTATGGGCGCGTACGCGCCGGCGCCGGTTATCGACGGGAAGATGCTCAAAACGGTGACGGAGACGATAATCGAGCCGACAATCGCCGCCCTCGCGGACGAGGGGACGCCGTATCAGGGTTGTATCTACGCCGGTTTGATCGTAGATTTCGAAGGGCCGAAATTACTGGAATTCAACTGTCGCTTCGGCGACCCGGAAGCGCAGGCGGTATTGCCTTTGCTCGAGGATGACCTTTACGAGGTGTGCGCGAGCGTGACCGCGGGCAATCTCGAGTTCGGTCGTTTCGAGTGGCGGTCGGGCGCGGCGGTCGCGGTCGTCGCCGCGTCGAAGGGCTACCCGGGCGAATACGAAAAGGGTCGCGTAATAAAGGGCCTCGACGAAGTTAACGCGATGGAGAACGTGATTGTTTTCCACGCCGGTACCGCTGTAGAGGACGACAAGGTAATAACCGCCGGCGGCCGCGTGCTGGCCGTAACCGCGCTCGGCGTTACCGTTGCCAACGCTGTTAAGAGAGCGTACGGCGCCATGGACCGTGTACGCTTCGCCGGCATGCACTACCGTCGCGACATAGGCCATAAAGCCGTGGCGCGGAGCAGGGGATAATCAAAATGGATAAGACGCCTCCAGTCGGCATCTTGGTGGGAAGCGATTCGGACCTCGACGTTATGAGAAACGCGACGGCCACGCTCGAGGAGTTGGGCATCGGTTACGAACTCAGCGTTGCCTCGGCGCACCGGACGCCGGGCCGCGTGAAGGCGTACGCCGAGGAAGCCGCGGGCCGCGGCGTCAAGGTCATTATTTGCGGGGCCGGAATGGCCGCGCATTTGGGCGGCGCGGTAGCGGCGGTGACGGAGCTGCCCGTAATAGGCGTGCCGATGCCCGGCGGCGTCTCCGACGGCCTTGACGCGCTACTATCGACGGTGCAGATGCCGGCCGGCGTCCCGGTTGCGACCGTTGCGGTGGGAAAAGCGGGGGCGGTGAACGCCGCGCTATTAGCGGCGCGGATTCTCGCTCTGCGCGATGAGGGACTTTTAAACCGGCTTCGTGATTATCGCGAGAAGATGGCGGCCGCCGTCGGGGCGAAGAAAGCCGACGCAGGGTAAAGCCTTTGGTAGAAATAGTTAATTTGGATAAGGTGGGCGTGGCCGGTGCGGTGGGGCTTGCGGCCGCGGCGATAAACGCCGGTTATCTGGTAATATTACCCACCGATACCTTGTATGGTTTGACCGCCGCGGTTTTCAAACCCGAAGATGTTCAGAAAATGCGGGACGGGCACGAAGCGCCGCCGTGGCGCGAGCCGGCGGGGAAGCTATATGCTCTCAAAGGTCGGCCGGGACGCCAACCGTCGATAATTCTGGCGCCCGATTGGGAATACGCCCGTATGCTTACGGGGCAAGATTTGGACCGGATTGAAGAATTTTGCCGTCGCGTGCCGAACCCGGTCTCGGTAGTCGTCGACGGCAAACGGGATTGGCGACCGCCGCTCGCCAACGTTCGCGGTGGCGTCGCACTTCGCGTACCCAGGGGCGGCCTCATTAAAATCATTCTGAAATTTTGCAAATTTACTTTTTCCGTTAGCGCGAACTACGCCCGCGGCGAGGAACCGTACCTTCTGGACCAGGTGCCGGCGGCGATACTGAAACGGGCAACCTTGGCGTTGGATGCCGGGTATTCGCCTTTTCAAAGAGCTTCTTTTATCGTCGACTTCACGGTCGATCCGCCCGGGCCGCTGAGGGGCGGAAAAGAGCTCGAGGAAGTGTTGTTGCAGTTTTGGGAATGAAACGCGGCGCGGATATTTACGCGTTAATAGAAAAGAAACGGCCCGGTTGCCTGTTCGTATTCACGGGGCCGTCCGGCGCGGGCAAGTCGACGATCTGCCGCGCCGTTTTGAAGGACCTTTCGGGAATAAGTTTCTCCGTCTCGCATACGACCAGGCCGGCGCGCCCCGACGAGGTCGACGGCCGCGATTACTATTTTGTCTCTGAAGAGAGTTTCGAATCGTTATTAGGCGAAAGCCCCTTCGTCGAGTACGCTACGGTACACGGTTATCGGTACGGTACTTCTCGCGACCAGCTCGAGGAAAAGCTGGGCCGCGGCGACGTCCTTCTCGACGTAGACGTCCAGGGCGCGAGCCAGTTGAGGTCCCGTTATCCGTACGGGCCGTCGGTTTTCATCCTACCGCCTTCATTGGGCGAATTGCGCACCCGTTTAGTCGCGCGAGGGCAAAACGACCCGTCAGATATCGACCGCCGCATCTCCCAGGCGGAGCTCGAGATCCGGGAGGCGGCCGAATTCGATTATTTCGTCGTAAATAACCGCCTGGAGGAAGCGGTAGCCGCGGCGAAATGCATAATCGAGGCCGAACGTCATAACCTACGTAGGAGGCTCGGCGTCCGATGAAAATAATATTGGGTGTATCGGCGAGCGTAGCCATTTATAAGGCGGCCGAGCTGGCGCGCCTACTCATCGGCGAGGGGGCCGAGGTAACGGTTGCGATGACGCCGAACGCTACCAAGCTCGTCGACCCGCGCCTCTTCGACGCCGTAACCGGCCGGCCCGCCATAACGGACTTATTCGCGCGCGAACACGCTTTCGCCCACTTGGAAACCGCCGAGGGGACGAACGCTTTCGCGGTCGTGCCCGCAACCGCCAACGTCCTCGGAAAACTCAGCGCCGGGTTAGCCGACGACGCGCTCACCACGGTAGCGCTCGCCGTCGGTTGCGGCCGCCTGGTCGCTCCGGCGATGAACCCCAGGATGTGGGCCAAGGCAGAAGTCCAACGCAACGTCTCGACGCTGCGCGAGCTTGGATACGTCGTCGTGCCGCCGGAAGAGGGGCGGACGGCGTGCGGCGACGCCGGCGTAGGCAGGTTGGCCGACGTAAGTGTAATAGCCGAGGATATCCTGCGGCTCGCCCACGGTAAGGCCGGCCTGGAAGGTAAAAAGTTGGCCGTAACCGCCGGCCCGACGCGGGAGCGGTTTGACGCCGTCCGGATGCTTACCAATCCCTCGAGCGGCCTCATGGGGTACGAAATCGCGCGCCGCGCGGCGCGCCGTGGCGCCGACGTTACGTTGGTCTCCGGCGTTAGAGATGACCCGGCCCCGCTCGGAAGTACCGTGCGGGTTGTTCACGTCGAGTCGGCCGCTGAAATGTACGAGGCGACCGCGGCGGCGTTCGAAAAGGTAGGCGCTCTGGTGATGGCCGCCGCCGTCGCGGATTACCGATTTGATGAAATCCGGGAGCATAAGACGAAAAAAACCAACGGTAAAGTAAGCCTCACTTTAACTCCGACTGTAGATATCATTACGGAACTGGCTGGTAACAAATCCGATAGGCTGGTAATCGCTTTTGCGGCTGAAACGGAGAATTTGATTGAAAATGCTAAAGGTAAGTTGTTGAAAAAGGGCGCCGATTTGATAGTGGCTAACGTAATTGGTCGGGCCGGCGTCGGTTTTAGCTTTGAAAAAGCGAAGGCAGCCATCGTTAAGGCGGACGGGGTAGAGGAGCTCGGTGAGATTTCGAAGGCCAAACTCGCGGAAAAAATACTAGACGAGCTAGAATTTTTATGGAGAAAGGCCTAAATGAAGGATAAGCGGGTTGCCAGGGCGCTTGCGGAGAACCTACGGGCCCTCGGAGTGCGCGAAATCGTCACCGAGTCGCGCGCGTCGGCATTATTGGGCGCCGAAGGACCCTTTAACGTTACTTCGGGAGAAGACCTTTCGCGGGAAGGGGTTATTAGAAGAGAAGCGGAGACGGTGGAGAGGTGTCGGAAATGCGGCTTGGGGTCCCAAAGGACCCACGCCGTCTACGGCGACGGCAACGAATACGCCGAGATAATGTTCATCGGCGAGGCGCCGGGCGCAGAAGAAGACCGCCAGGGCCTGCCTTTCGTCGGGAGGGCCGGCCAATTACTGAATCGTTTGCTCGAGCAAGTCGGCTTAAAAAGGTCGGAGGTTTATATTGGCAACTTGTTAAAGTGCCGGCCCCCCGAGAACCGCGACCCTTTGCAGGAGGAGCTCGTGGCCTGCCGCCCTTACCTCGACAAGCAAATAGCCGTCATTAAACCGCGGATTATAGTGTGTTTGGGTTTATATGCGGCCCAAGCAATACTAAACGTTAAGGAATCGATGGCGCGGCTGCGCGGCGCCCATCATAAGATCGGCGATACGACCGTCATACCGACTTACCACACGGCTGCGGCGTTGCGTTTCCCCGCGTATAAACAACAAATATACGACGACCTCTGCCGAGCGCGTGATCTGGCGTACGGTTAAGACGGCGTTCGCCGCCGGCGGCGACGGCGATAACGAATAACCAGTTGTTAAATGTAACGCGACGCGAACGGCTTCTCGCCGTATTGGCAGCGGCGGGCCTCGCGTTTTTTTATTTCCTTTTTAGGTCCCAAAACCATCCTACCGACGCAGTGCTGTACGCGCTCGCGGCGGACGTTAAAGACGCGTACCCATTCTTCCATTGGCATCACCTCCTCTATACGCCGCTAACGTGGTTATTGGTGCGCGGCGCCCGTTCGCTCGGTTACGCGGGCGACGTTTTTGCCCCCTTAGCGGCGTTCTCCGCGGCTCCGGCCGCCGCAGCCGCAGCGCTATTTTACTTTTCGCTAAGACGCCTTGGCGCGACCGTAACCGCCGCCTTCCTCGCGGCCGCCGCGGCGGCCGTATCCGCGTCCTGGTGGTACTTCGCCGGCGAAGCGGAGGTCCTGGCTTTAGTGGCATTGTTTTTTACCGGCGCCCTGTACATCTTAACGGCGGCGCGTATACGCTACGGGACTATTCTTGCTTTGGCGGTGTGGCTCGGCGTAGGGACTCTTTGCCACCAGGTCGTAATTCTTTTTATCCCGGTGTGCGCGATCATCGTGGGGTGGGAAAGTAAGAGGCGTTTACCGAGGCTCGGCGTGTTTTTGGCGGTGTACGGCGCAATAGTTATTATCCCGTACGTACTGATACCGTTGCTCTATTACCACGTCGGCGGGTGGGGAGGGTGGTTCAGGTGGGTGACGCATTATTTCTGGTGGGGGGATTGGGGGTACCTTACGGGCGAGCGACTGGCACGCGGCTTTTTAACGATGCTGGGCGCTGTCGCGGCGGGGCCTACGCCTTTCGACGCAGGTAAAACGCTAACGCCGGCGTCGCTGCTGCGAAATTACGTTCCGGCAATACTCGTATTCGCCGGCGCCTTGGGTACGGTCGCCGCAGCGTCGCGACGTTTGTGGCGCGAGAAGCGGCGGTGGTTGGTAGCCGCCGCCGCTTGGTTCGTGTTTTTTCACATATTCTTTTCCTGGTGGGAACCCGAAAACGGGGAGTGGTGGATAGCGACGACGGCGCCGGTGTGGCTGCTGTTTGGCTTGGCCGTTCCGCGGCGAGGGATTTTCCAAGTAACCGCCGCCGGGGTGTTAATCTCGTTGGCTATCTTGAACTTCAATCGCGTAATATACCCGGCCACGTTACCGGGGAATAATAAGGCGGAGGAAGCGGCGCGCGTTGTCGTATCGGTTACGAAACCGGGAGACGCGGTACTAATGTCTCACGTGGACGTAGGTTGTTGGGTAGACTATTTAAGCCGGCATACGCGGACGTTGCCTCTCCCCCAGCCGTTCTGCGAACCTCTCCCCGACGCAGCGGAAAAACTCGAGGCCTCGGCGTTGCGCGGCTTCCCGGAGTATACGGCGGACGGTAGCGTGTTGTATTTTACCGATTTCGAATGGGATGACCCGACGTTGTACGGGCGAGCGGGGGTCAGCGACCTGCGCGTCGTTTTCTTCAAAATGATCAGGAGGAGCGAACCCGTAACCATTTTAAGGTTTGCGAGAGGCGAAAGGGTGCTTTACCGCTTCACCGGATACGGCGAAGTAATCCGCGACGTTCAAGTGTTCGAAGCCGAGGGCTCGAGCAAGACTACCGACCATGCAGTACTTGCGCGAACCGGCGCAGCCGCTAAGGCCGACGCCTTTATATCCAATACCGGCCGCTACGTATTGTGCGTACAGGCCTCCGGAATGCCGGCGGAAGGGATTTGGCCCGTTATGGAGGTCGCCGTGGACGGCATACGCCGCGCCACGACGACCGTAGACGCGGCGTTTTGGCGTTTTTACGAGGTGGAGTGCGAGCTTGGCGCCGGCGCTCACGAGGTGAAAGTAACTTTTTGTAATGATTACTACGACCCGGAGTCGGGAAGGAACCGCGACCTAAATGTAAATCGCATAATAATTTACCGTCGTGAACGCCGTTACGTTAATCCCGGCTCAGGAGAGAAACAACGACGACGGTGACAAAAGAGGGTGAAAGATAGGAAGCGTAACAGGTGTGTTGCGTAAATGGTTAGTAATCATTGGGTTACGGCACAGTGTTGGACTTTAACCAGACACGGAAATAATATTTTATGTTATAATGGGTTAATATCGAATTGTGGTCGGTCACTACGCCGCTGACGGGGCCGCGATTCCATGTTAGACGAGCGTGACAGAAGAGAACCGGTATAAATTCGGCCGCGAACGCTACTCTGCCAAGGCGGTTTGTTTCGTAACCGCCGTTACGGCTTTTCCTCCCGTCATCGGCTTTTGGGGGACTTTTGATATCGCGCACGGCGTTTTCGCTAGTGCTTATCTAGCCGTATGTTTGTTTTGGTATATCGTCGTCCAGCCTAAGTTGGTTTGCGCGAACTGCGCTTACTACGACTGCGTATGTGCCCGGGGGTTGGGTAAAGTCGCGGCGTTATTGTACCGGCCCGGCGGCGGCTACGAAGGCTGGGGGGCGAAGATAGCGGCGTTCTTCTGGCGTTACTGGTACGCCGGCGTACCCGCGTGCGGTTTTTTATACCTTTTAATATTCCGCCTTTCCTGGCCTACGGTCATCTTCGCCGCGTTCTTCGTCGCCGCGGCCCTTGCGGCCTATTTGGTCTCCCGAAATTATTGTTGCGTTAATTGTCTGGTCCGGAATACTTGTCTTCGCTCGCCATTTCGGGAAAGGACGTAGAGGAGGCAACGGGTGGTTAAGGACCCCGTACGTAACTTAAACGAAGTTGAGGAAGAGCTAGAAACGCTGCACACGGTCGAAGGCGAAGACGTCTTCAGACTTTATTACGAACACGCCGACGTTGACGTCGCCGCCCACGAGAAAAGGTGGCGGGACGCGTTGCTGGCTCCGGGTGTCGCGGAGACCTGCGAGGCGCTCCTGGCCGGCGATTACGACGCGTCGTTAAATAGGCGAGCCAAGATAGTCTCCGACTGGGTAACGTTGGCGCGCGCGGAAACCGATGAGATCATCGACCTCAAAGAAGAGATTCAGAAAATAGTAATAGACGTCAAACCGACGCTTGGCGGAGAAGAAGTACCGCGCCATTTAAAGACGAATGTACTTTTAAAGGAGGCCGACCGGGACGTACGCCGTCGGGCATTCCGATCGGATGGTAAACTCAGGGAGGAGTTATCTGAGCGCGCTAGGCGGCTTTACCGCTTGCGGAACGACGCGGCGCAAGCCTTGGGTTACGAAGATTACCCGTCGTTAGCGCTGAAGGGAGAGGGCCTTACGGTCGCCGAGTTAAAGGATTTGATCGATAAATACGAGAGTATTACGAGGCAGTCGTACGAAGAGCTATTGGCCGAGGGGGTCGACCGTTTTCAATTGGATAAAATCGAGCCTTGGGATACGTATTACGTTACCGACCGGCTCTGCGCAGCCGACGATAAATATTTCCCCGGCGAAGTCGGCTTACCCTCGTTGGCTGAGGTCGTCAAGGGGTTCGGCCGGGACCTCGAGTCGCTGGGCATTGCCCTACACGCCGACGCCGATATTCCGTACGGCGGTCTGTGCTTCGCCATCCGCGTCCCCGACGACGTCCGCATACTCCTCAATTTGAAAGACGGTATGTCCGATTTACGCGTCCTGTATCACGAGTTCGGTCACGCCGTCCACCGTAAATTCACGGCCGTCGAGGATTTCTCCCTGAAAGTCGGCGACGCCGGCTTCTTCGCGGAAGCGATGGCCGACACGTGGGGATTATTGGTGAATAGGCCCGCCTGGCTGCGAAAGTTTACGGAGATGTCGGAGGATGAAGTCTCGCGCGTAGTGGATGCCGAGGAGAAGTCGTTTGCGGCCCGGGTTCGGCGCTTTATGATGAGCCAAAGTTTCGAAATCGACGCTTACAGGAACGCCGGCGGCGACCTGGCCGCGACGCTGGACGATTACGCCGAACGTTTCCTCGGTTACCGCTATAACGACGATGGGATGTGGACGGAGCAGTACTTCCCGCTTCTTTACCCGATGTACAGTAAGAATTATATGCTCGCCAGGGTGATTCAACGCGCCGTGCACGGCTACCTGGAGCGCGAGTACGGCGAACCGCTCGACGAGCCCAAGGCCTTCGAGTTTTTAGTGGACCGGTTTTACGCCGACGGCGCCCTGCGTACGTGGAAGGAGAAA
>SDBS01000451.1_pt1 | contig 39796 bp, 32 predicted proteins | sample 2277091 | NCBI WGS metagenome assembly SDBS01 (sample SAMN10404972, study PRJNA504765) | marine sediment metagenome | isolation source: marine sediment core GS10_PC15, 163 cmbsf | place: Arctic Ocean: Southern Knipovich Ridge | collected 2010
GGTAGACCGGCCGAGTACCGTATACGACCAAAGATTTCTATCAAAACTAATCTCTTTGAGGGTGATCCACCACAGGAAATTCTCTGCATGTTTGTGGAAACATACATGGATACCGATCATATCATCAAAATTTATTTCTACTATCTCCGTAATTACTGTGGCCAGCCCGGCTTTTACACAACCTATCACGCGAGGGGATACGACCTTTTCCCCCACGGCCTGGATTACCTGCCGTTCTTAGGTGAGTATATTATATACGAACCTCCGGGCGACTTTCCGCCGTATCTGTGGACAAACTACGAAGAAGAACCGGAAGACCGTTATAAACGGGCGTACTATTTTGTGGTTACACCGAGACCTTACCTCACCTTCGACGCGCCCATCGCCTGGACGAAAACCATTAACTTCTTCACCGATCTAGAGAACTGGTGGGCATGGGAACTACGAAGAATATTATTTTATCTAAGAGAAGAATTACTATCAGTTTTCTATCTGCCGGTTTTCAGTAATTTTCCCCACCCCCAAGGACATATTAACGACCCACATCCACCCGAATGGCCCGATTACTGGCCCGGAGATATAACCGATCACTGCCACGTTGACTGGTGTTTCTATGAGCGCTGGCCCGATGAGCTGCCCACGGACTACCCGGCCTACGGCCACGGCGGAATGACCCTCGAGATGATCATTGACGACTGGGGAACCTTTGACGAGATGTGGAAGGCGTACATCCTGGACCGCGGACGTTGGGTGCAGTAAAGGGATTACCATGCGTTGGGTATTCCTCGTGTTAACAGTTCTCTCCATGCCTTCGCTTTCCGGCATAAAAGTGGCGTTTTTCCTCGCGGGCACGGAAGAAGATTGGTTACCGACGCTCGATTACTTCAACGCAGACACCCGCTTCGACATGGTTTTCTACCTTTTTTGCAGTGTGCGCACACCTGAATTGACAACATTCCAGTGTTTCGACGTCGTGTTCTACGGTGGCTGGTCGCCCTATTTCAACCCGGAACTCTTCGGCGACAGACTGGCGGACTACGTGGACTCCGGCGGCTATGCCATCGGAATAAATGTGGGTATGTTTGCCGGCCTCTGGGGCCATGGAATAACCGGCCGCTGGGAGGAGGAGGGCTACTGCCCCTACAGGCGAACGCTGGAGGATTGGTGTTTTTTCTATGACGATCTGATCATTGACCACCCCGAGCATCCCATCTTCGACGGCGTCGGTTACGTTCATGACTCATACTTCCGTATCTACTGTGAATTAAGAGATGGAGCGACGGAGCTGGCCCATTTCTCGACCACCGGCGGCGTGGCGATAAACTCAGACGAGACGGCGGTCGGCGTCAACATCGAGGGGTCCGATTACTATAAATGGACCGGGGACGGCTTTTTGATCATGGCCAACGCCGCGTGCTACCTGGCCGCCCACTCCGACGTGCGGGAAACCTCTTGGGATTTTATCAAAGCCGAGTTCGAGTAGTACGCCGACAGTCCATTAAAAAAGACCGCCAAACGGCGGCCTTTTCGTTATCGTAAACGGCTTACTCCAGGCAGTGGATGTTTCTCACCGAGCAGATGTCCTTCAGGGCCTTGGGCCAGACGGTGACGCTGACCTCGCCCAGGTGCGCCGTGCGCAGGAGGTACATGTAGGTCCTGGACTGGCCGATACCGCCGCCGATGGAGAGGGGAATCTCGTCGTTGAGGATCGCCCGGTGGTAGGGCAGATCGAGGAATTCTTCCTGTCCCGTCATCTTGAGCTGCACCTTCAGCAACTCCTTGGTGACGCGGATGCCCATGGAGGTCAGCTCGTGGCGTCGCTTGGTGATCGGGTTCCAGACGAGGATGTCGCCGTTGAGGCCGTGCATGGGCCGGCCGTCCTCGGAGACGGTCTCGGTCACCCAGTCGTCGTAATCGGCGGCCCGCATCTCGTGGGGATAGCCGTCCTTCAAGGTCCAGCCGATGCCGATGATGAAGACGGCGGGGTAATCCTGGATGATCTTGGTCTCCCGCTGCTTGCGCGGCAGGTCCGGATAGCGCTCGAGGATTTCCTCAGCGTGGAGGAATTTAAGTTCCTCGGGGAAATCGGGGTACTTGTCGGACTTCAGCACCGGGTACATTTCTTGCGCCAGCTTGCCGGCTCCGTAGATGACCTTCCAGATCTTTCTGACCGTGTCCTTCAAGTACTCCAGGGTGCGGTCCTTCGGGGTTATCACCTTTTCCCAGTCCCACTGGTCCACGTAGCTGCTGTGGTCGTGGTCGAGGAAGTAGTCCTTGCGGACGGCCTTCATGTCGGTGCAGAGACCCTCGCCGGCCTTGCAGTCGAACTCCTTGAGAGCCATCCGCTTCCACTTGGTCGCTGCCTGTACCACCTGGGCGTGGATAGGGGTTTTCAGGCCGAGGCCGCAGTCGAACTCGATGGGCGTGCGGAAGCCGTCGCGGTCCAGGTAATCGTTCACGCCGCTCTCCCGGTCCACGATCAGGGGAACCTGGGTCATGAAGAGGTTCAGCTCCTTGCACAGGTTCTCCTCGATGTAGCTCTTGATCGCGAAGAGGGCCTTCATCCGATCCTTCGGGGACAACAGGGGCTGGTAATCGTTGGGGAGAATTTTCTCCACTTCCTCGTAGGTGCTGATCCCCGGCCCCGCCAGATCCGCCTTCTTATCATACATAAAGCTATCCTCCTCGGATTTTAGGTTGAAATGGCCTGGAAACGCAGGCATCGTAACGTGATTTTATCGCCTTGTCAACGTATAATTGTCCTTGAAGGGGGCAACCTAAACGTGCGCAGAATCGGCCTCGCTCGTCCCTTGACTTGGCCCGTCAACTAAGCAACAATCCCACAAAATGTGGACAGGAACGGGAGGATTATTCATGGTAACTATTCAAGACATTAAAACCTTAATCAAGGATAAGGGCGTCCAGCTCATCCGGCTATGCTTTACGGACATCATCGGCGACCTCAAGGGGTTCAACATCCTTCCCAACGAATTGGATAAAGCCACCGGCGAGGGCATCGGCGTGGACGGCTCCTCGATCGAAGGCTTCGCCCGCATCAACGAGAGCGACCTCGTGGCTGTTCCAGACCTGGAGACCTTCAAGGTCCTCCCGGACGAGTTCGGAAACCACGAACTGAAGTACGCCCTGGTCTTCTGCGATCTTTTCACGCCTGACGGCTTGCCCTTCGCCGGTGACTCCAGATATGTTCTCAAATCGAATCTGGAGAAAATAAGAGCTGAAGACTTAACCTTTTACGTCGGTCCAGAACTGGAATTCTTCTACGTGAAGGGTGAGATGGATCCCGAGCCCCTGGACCACGGCGGCTACCACGACGCAAGTATGATTAGTAAAACCGCCTTCGTCTGCGACAAGACCCTGATGATGCTCGGCAGCGATGGGCTCGACATCAGGGGCGAGTTGAACCACCACGAGGTGGGCCCCAGCCAGTACGAGGTGGACCTCCGCTACTCTGGCGCCCTGACCATGGCCGACACGGTCATGCTGGTAAAGCTGATCATCAAAGAGGTCGCCCGGATGAACGGCATCTATGCGACCTTCATGCCCAAGCCGCTAAACGATGAGAACGGCAACGGAATGCACGTCCACCAGTCCCTTCTTCGGGACGGCAAAAACATCTTTTTCGCCGAAGAAGATGAGTGCCCCTCGCCGTTACCCGGTCTGAACCTGAGCGACTTCGCCCTGAAATACACGGCGGGAATTTTAACCCACATCCGGGAGGCAACCCTGGTTCTGAACCAGTGGGTCAACTCCTACAAACGCCTGGTTCCGGGCTACGAGGCGCCCTGTTACATCGTTTGGGGACACAAAAACCGCTCGACCCTGGTCAGGGTCCCCCATTATAAAAACCCGCAATCGGCGAGAATCGAGCTGCGCAGTCCCGACGCTGCCTGCAACCCGTACCTGGCATTCTCGGCTATGCTGGCTATGGGCATAGCGGGGGTGAACAACTCCTACGACCTGCCCGATCCCATCGAGGAGAACATCTACGACGCCGATCAAAGTAAACGCGGGATCGAGGAGTTACCCGAGAGCCTCTCCGAGGCCATACAAGTTTTTACGAAGAGCGATCTCATGCGGGAAACTTTGGGAGATCACATCTTCGAGAAATTCATCGCGAATAAGACCATCGAGTGGGACCGATACCGTCGGTTCGTCACCGACTACGAAATCAAACACCTGCTGCCCCGACTGTAGGAGAACCGGTGGAGCCGATCTATGATTCGTACTGCGGCCTCTTTTGCGGCGCCTGCTCCGTCCTCGTCGCCAACGAGGAGGGGGAGGTTGAGAAGCGGGCCGCCGAGTGGAACAAGAAGCCTGAGGAGTTGCGCTGTTTTGGGTGCAAGACGACCACCGTTCTCAACGCCGACTGCGGGATGAGACTGTGCGCGCGGGGCAAGGAGATTGACTCCTGCCACAAGTGCGACGAGTACCCATGCGCGATGCTCGAGAGCTTCCGTGCGGATGAACATCCCCACCATTCCGTGGTCCTGAAAAATCTCGAAACGATAAAGGGAATGGGCCTTAACGCCTGGCTGTTGGAGCAGAAGAAACGCTGGAGCTGCCCCGGATGCGGGGCTCGGTTCACGTGGTACGATGAGGTGTGCCGGAAGTGCGGCGTCAAACTCTACAACTGTAGAGACGAGGAAGCGGACCTGTAAGGAAACCCAATTATCCCGGCATGATCCCTGGGGCCTATTTGACGAAATAAACGATGGGAATTGTAAATATCCACAAAAGATGACATACTAGGGGCGGACGTTTTACGGGAGTATTCAATGGAAGCCTACACCGAGAAGGTCATCGACCACTTTCAGAACCCGCGCAACGTGGGGGAGATCGAGAACGCCGACGGTGTAGGCCGCGTGGGTAACCCCACCTGCGGCGATATTATGGAGATGTACATCAAGGTTGATGAGAATGAGATCATCGTGGAGTGCAAGTTCAAAACCTTCGGTTGCGGCGCCGCCATCGCCACCAGCTCCATCACCACGGAGATGGCCATCGGCCTTAGCCTGGACGAGGCGGAGAAGCTCAGCCGGAACGACGTCGCCCTAGCTCTGGGCGGCCTGCCCAAGCTCAAGCTTCACTGCTCCAACCTGGCCACCGACGCCCTGCGCGCGGCGATAGCCCACTACCGCTGCAAGAAGGACGGCACATGCCCCGACATGGAGAAGATGGACCTCGGCGACACCTGCGGTCATGAGGCCGAGGAGGACGTGCCGGGTTAGCAGCCGATCCAACGGGTTCTCTAACAAGGGGTTTAACTCCTCGTTTTCACAGTCCGAATCGGGCTGTTTTTTATCATCTTGACACCAGGGCGGAACTGGTTTACGTTTACAATTACTCAATATCTGTAAAAAGGAGTGATATGAGACACAAGCTGATATTTATTCTGATCCTGCTGATCGTTGCATTCACCCAAGCTCAGGTCACGGCGACGGCGGAGTCCAGCAAACCCCGTCTGGCTATTCTCCCCCTCGAAGCCCAAGATGTCAGCGAAACCGACGCCAGCATCGCCACCCAGTACCTCACCACCGAGATCATCCGGCAAGGGAGGTTCTGGGTTCTCGAACGGGAGTACATGGCTAAAATCCTGGAGGAGCAGGCGATGGTTTTAGCCTTCACCGACATCGAGGACGCCGTCGAGATCGGGCGGATGCTCGCCGCGGAGAGGGTTATCGCCGGCTCGGTCACCCGCTCCGGCGGCAACTACATTCTCACCGTCCGCATGATTGACGTGAAGGAGGGCAGCGTCATCGCCAGCACGTCGGAACGCACCGGAGCCTCCGGCACAGCGCTGTCGAACCTGGCCAAGGACATCGGCGGTCGGACTTACCTCAACAATATCGAGGAGGCTTCGAGCACCGGCTGGCTCTGGTGGACGCTGGGCGGAGTCGCGGCAGTGGGTGGCGGTATAGCAATCGCCCTGTTGAGCGGCGAAGACGGAGGAGGAGCTGAGGACATCCTTCCAGAGTGGCCCGGACTCCCCAACGAGTAGCGGTTGACGGATTGGAGGTAAGCATGCGAAAGTCGCTTTTTATTCTGCTTCTCGGTACCACGGCGGTCCTGGCCACCATCTCCACCCAGACCAACTGGAGGGGCGGAGACGGGGAAGAGGGGCCCGTGGGCGACTGGGGAAACAAGTTCTACGAACAACAAGCCGTAAATTATACCGGTGTAGCGGGGCAGATATCCCTGGAGCTGGCCACCACAGTGGACACCTTGAAAAACATCATCGGTATCGACGTGGTCGAACCGCACGGCCTTCACGTAGGAGACATTGACGGCGACGGGGACACCGACGTGGTCAGCGCGTCATACGGCCCGAGCGGGCTGACCTGGTGGGAGAACACGGCCGGGGACGGCACAACCTGGGAATCGCACTACATCGGAGACGAGGGGAGCGGGAACGATCCTCACTACGTGTGGCTGGCCGACCTCGATGACGACGACGACCTGGACGCCGTGCTGGTGCTAATCGGCGCCGGCGCCATCGTCTGGTGGGAAAACGTGGACGGAAGCGGAGAATCCTGGAGCCGCCACTCCGTGGACTACACCATGAACCGCCCCAACTGTGTGGACGTGGGCGACCTCGACAACGATGGGGACCTCGACATCGCGGGGGCCATCGTGTCCGGCGACGAGTTTCGTGTCTGGCTGAACGACGGGGGCGGGGCATCCTGGACGATGTATAAATTGATATACACCATGTCGGGTCTGGGCGCCCCCACATCCATACACGCCGCGAACGTGGACGGCGACGACGACCTGGACCTCGTGGGGTGTACCCATTGGGATGGCGACGTCATCTGGTGGGAGAACAACGGGGATACACCCGACACCTGGCCGGAGACGAAGATAACCCAGGACTTCCCCTGGGCGGAGTCGGTGAGTGCCGCCGACATGGACGGCGACGGCGACACGGACGTCGTGGCCTCCTCCGGCTACGACAGCTATCGTCAGGGGGACGGACACGAGGTGGCCTGGTGGGAGAACCCCGGCTGGCAGGAGCACATGGTGAGGACCGAGGACTTATTCGGACCGTCGTACTACGTCCGGACCGTGGACTTCGACTACGACGGCGATTACGACATCCTGGCCACGACGAGCGAGGAGGAGGGCGGCGACGGCGGCGACAACGACAACATCGTCCGCTGGTTCGAGAACGTCAACGGCGACCTATCCTGGGACGGGAGCGGTCACACCATCGAGGACTTTTTCACAGGCGCGGGTCCCTGCAGCCCTATTGATGTCAACGGAAACGGCCTCTTGGACACCGTCTCTGCGGCCACTGAATTGGGTGAGATCGCCTGGTGGCAAACCGTTAAGTACTCCAACTACGGCGAGCTGACCTCTTCCATCCTCGACAAGGGCTCAGCTGACTTAGACTGGGGGGCTCTGTTCTGGAACTCCAGCGACCCGGACCAGACAACCCTTTCCGTCCAGGTCCGCTCCAGCAACGACCCGGGCAACATGGGAAGCTGGTCTCAGGAGATAACCGACTCGTACTTCGATCTGAACGACATCTTCGGTGATACAGACCGCTACTTCCAGTACAAGGTTAAGATGGTCACCGGAGACGTCAGCGCCACACCGGTGCTCAAGGATATAAGTGTAGCTTACGGCTCAGACCCGTCACCTCCTATTATCGATCATACCCCGGTCACCACGGCTCCCATCAACTCTTCGATTCCCATCGAGGCCGAGATCACCGACACTCAGGGTATCATCGGTGCGAGGTTATATTATCGTGTAGCCGGGGATGCCAGCTTCAACTACGTGGAGATGACTAAATCCGGCAACGACTACTCGGCGACCATCCCCGCTGGTTACGTCACCGAGCACGGGACGGAGTATTACATCTGGGCCACCGACGGCTTTAACGAGGAGACGGACCCGGCGGGCGGAACCGATGATCCTTATTCTATCCAGGTCACTTATTCCGACGATGGCATCAATCCCGGCGCCCCCCAGGACTCAGGCCACACCGTGGCGGACTACCGCCTCTTCAGCGTGCCGACCGACTACGGCGACGCGGGGGGCACGCCGGCCTTTGTACTGGAGGACGACCTCGGACCCTACGACCAGAAGGAATGGAGGCTCGCCCGGTACCAGGACGGCTCCTTCGTCGAGTACACCATCGGCGACATCGAGAACTTCAAGCCCGGTCGGGGCTACTGGCTGATCGTGGCCGCCGAGGGCGTCACCCCGGACTCCGGCGCGGGACAGAGCCCGGACACCGGTTCGCCCCACCCTATTCTCATCGATCCGGATTGGAACCAGATCGCGAACCCCTATGCTTTCGACGTGGGCTGGTCAGACGTGACCGGCCTGGACGACAATTCCGGTCTTTCGGGACTTCTCCAAAACCCCGTGGGGTACGAGGGCAGCTACGATTTCGACATTGACGTACTGGAGTCCTGGAAGGGCTACTGGGTCTACTTCGACGGCGTGGCCTCGGCGATCCTCTACATCCCGCCCGTAGAGTACCTACCTGAAGAGCCGCAACCCGGAGGAACGGGCGACCTTCCCATCGTCTCACAAACACGACAAACCGCAGGGATCGAGTCACTACTGCCGGCGCCGAGGGAGGACTCACCAGGGGTAACCACCCTGACGGCGTTGCCTTGGCCTAGTGCAAACACAGACGTTGGGTACCATTCATCGAACACCCGAGTCATAACCGAAGAAGCAGCGTCTCAGAAAACACCCATGGTCACCACCGACGGCTTGGCGACCTTCATCACCGGCGAACCGGAATGGAGCATCGCTCTGAGGCTCGATTCGGGCGGTATCCTGGATGACTGGAACAGGGTCGGCGTAGCCGAGGGGGCATCCCTCTACTGGGATTTAAACGAGAAACGGGAGCCGCCTTACCTCGCCGGCGCGCCAAACCTCTGGTTCGATCACGAGGACTGGCCAAACCGTCGCGGCCGCTACGCCACCGATTGGAGGCCCACGGCGGGCGGAGGGTTGGAGTTCCTGCTGTTCATCTCCCCGGCTGCCGGGGAGGACGAGGCCCTGCTGAGCTGGAGTGGCATAAGCGAGCTACCGCCCCGGCTCGACGCCGCGCTTTTAGACACCGTTTCCGGCGCCGAGATTGATCTCGGCGAGACGGACGATTACCTCGTCCGCTTCGGAGCCGGTGAAGGCGTGCGCGAGCTCAAGCTCTTCGTCGGCGACGGCGGTTGGATCGAGGATCAACTGCCCGATGCGCCGCGAAGCACATACCTCCTGCAGAGCTATCCCAATCCGGCCCGCGGCAGGGTGACGATCCGGTTCGGCCTGGCCGAGGCAGGTCCGGTGGAGCTGGCCGTATACGACCTGGCCGGTCGTCGGGTGGCGACGCTATTGGAGGAGAATTTACCCGCCGGTGAACGTCTGGTGAGCTGGGATTGCCGCGACAACACCGGAAGAGCGGTGCCGTCGGGCGTTTACCTCTACCTTCTCTCGAACGCCGAAGGCAGCTTGACGCGGCGCCTGATCATCGTTCGATAGGTAAATGATGGATAAAGAATGAGGAATCCCGACGGGATTCCTCTTCTACGACGACTAATAAAAAAGGGGAGAGGCATAGCCTCTCCCCGGTTCCATTTGGTCTTGTGTGCTTAGAAGCGGTCGGATCTGGAGTCGCGGGGCCTTCTCTCCCGCGCCTCGTCCACACGGATGGTCCGACCGTCAAGCTCGGTACCGTCCATCTCGGAGATGGCGCTTTTACCCGCCTCATCCTCCGCAAAAGTCACAAAGCCAAAGCCCCGGGAACGACCGGTATCACGCTCGGTGATTACCTTTGCCTCGACTATCTCACCGAAGCGCTCGAACGCCTCTTTGAGCGTCTGGTCGGTGGTGTCCCAGCTCAAACTTCCTACGAACAACTTCACTCTCGAACCTGCTTTCTCTATCAGCGCACTGTAGGCGCCGCACTGTGGAGGGATGTCCCCTCCTTCTCTTAGAATGGCCCTGGGCCATCCTTTATCGTTACCCTTAGCCCAAATGCGGGCAGGGCGGGGGAATCATAGCACCTGTTCCCGGACTTGTAAACACTTTTTTAACGGATGAGCGCTAATTTACCCGTGGTGGCCCCCCCCTCCGACGGTTGAAGGAGGTAGATGTAGACCCCCGACGCCAGCGTAAACCCCGATGAATTAACGACATCCCACGTATATTCAACGTCGTCGGCGGTCGCGCGGAAGACTTCCCGGCCCCCCGCATCATAAATGTGTATCTCGGTCTGCGGCGCCAAACCGGTGAAGATTATCACGCTGTGCTGCCCTCCCCGGAAGGGGTTCGGGTAGGCGTAGGGGACGCTCACGCCGCTAAACCCTCCGGGTCGCTTCCAGAGCCCGATGAGATGGGCCAGGGCTCCTGCCGTCGCCCGCGTCACCTGCCGGGTGAAGGGGAAGTGGTCCTCTATGTTGGGGTAGTCGTCCTCCAGCGAGTGGTAGTAGGGGTAGGTGATGGGCTTGTCCTCAATGCCCTCTATCGCGTTGTAACCCGCATTCCAAAAAGATCGATGATCGGATCCGCCACTTCCATCTAACCATTTAACCCAGGTCAGGCCGTCGCCGTAGCGTTCGCAGGCCTCACCCACGAGGTCCACCAGCCATTCGTCCTCATAACGTCCGATGACCTCCAGGTCCTCCTGCACCTCGGAGCCGTCGCTCCAGACCACCATGTCGAGGTTGAGCGCGGCGACGACGTCGTACCCCTGGGATGCGATGCGGTTCACGTGGTACTGGCTTCCTAAAAGGCCCCACTCCTCGGCGTCGAAGAATGCGATCCGCAGGGTGCGCTGGTTCTCGTAGGGCGCCAGGATGCGAGCTAATTCCAAAAGAGCGGTTGAGCCGGAGCCGTTGTCGTCGGCGCCGGGGGCCAGCTCCATCGGATCCGAATCCCCGCTGATCGAGTCGTAATGGGCGGTGACGTACACGTACTCGTCAGGATAACGGGTTCCCAGCCGTTCACCTATAATGTTAGTCAACACTGAGCCTTGCTCAAGTTCGGTGTACCATTCTTGAAGCCACGTGCAGTCGAGACTTAAATCGTCGGTATAACCGGGACACTTGGATGCCAGGAACCAGAGACGGCCATTCCGATAATCGGTGTCTCTAAGAATACCAAAGTATAATGAGTAACCGCCGATTGGATAGTCATCCCAGTTTTCGCCTCCATCGTTCGAATAATAAGCATAACTTTCGGAACAGATCATGTATTCGCCGGGACCGAGGTTGGAAACGGCGATGTAATCTATGTCGGGATTCGGATTATTGATCCTTTCCCAGGTCAGACCGCCGTCACTGGTGGAAAAGAGCCAGCCGCCGACGCCCAATCCTCTTTCATCATCCTCGAAGGCGAAGTCAACACATGAATCAAGGTAGTCGTCCTGGTAAACCAAATCCCAGGTCCAAGCACCGTCCACGCTTCTGATTATCCTGCCGCCGCCGGGTGAGGCGAGAACCGTATCCGGGTAACCGGGAAGAGACTCCGCGGCTATCACCTGACTAGACATCGCCCCCCGTAGCTCCCAGCTCGTTCCGCCATCGGTACTCCTATAAATCTGGGGCGAGATGGTGAAGATATAACCAACATCTTCGTCGGCGAAGAACATGCATATTATCCGGTCGTACTCATTATCCAGGATCTCCGTTTCGATCCAGGTCTCCCCACCGTCGGTGGAGCGGTTGTAAGCGCGATCGCTCGCATAATGTATGACGTTGGGAGAGAAGACCTCAATCCCGCCCCAGCTGGCATTGTTAGGCTCCTTCGGAGGTCTGTAGAAATCAAAATCAGCGCCTCCGTTAGTGGAGAAGAAACAGCCTCCACTCAACCGGCCGCCTCCGACCATGGCGATCAATTCACCGTCTGTTGAGAGATGATAGAGGGTGCCGAGGAAGTCTTTCTCCCTCTCCACTTCAAAGCCGTACCCATCCAAAAGGGCGGAAATGTAATCCTGAGCTTGAAGATTGCCGTCGCTGGTGGCGTAACGGGTGCGGAAGGCGGTCAGGTCGTAGTTGAACGCCATGATGGACTCGAGCTCCACCTCGTCCACGAGCTCTTCGATCAGTTTGGAATATGGGAAGAGGTCGCCGGTCGGCGCCGTCGGCTCCGGTGCGCGGACCACCGGCAGAAGACGCCTGAAATACAGGTTCGGATCAACGGACAACCCGATCAGTTCCTCGAGCGTCATTCGGCAAACAACGCTTCCATCGGGTAGCGCGCCGTAAACCAACGGGATTCCGGGAAGCTGAACCGGGCCTTCGTAGGAGGAAACCAGGTAGAGCGGAATCTCCAGCTCGTCAATCTCGACGCTTCCCGGCAGGGGGGTGCGGGTCAGGTACAGCTCGTAGCCGCCGGCCAGACCGTGATAGATACCCTCGGGAGGTGGGCTCCCGACGGGTACGGGCGAGATGAACTCCGCGCCGAAAAGTACGGCGGGCAGGAGGAGAAAAAAAGTTGGCGATTTTTTCATCGTTACTCCAAGGTACGCGGCTCGGTAACATCTTAGCAAATAAACTGCCCATCTGCAGGACGTTTAAGCCGGACATCGGCTCGGGGGAGTTATTTGGTACAATAGGGCTTACCTTGAAACTCACCAAACCACGGTCTAAGCGGTAAATGCTTTTCAACTCCCTCGAGTTCATCCTCTTCCTACCGGTAGTTCTCGCCGTCTACTGGCTCCTGCGCCGCAGGAAGCCACTGTACCAGAACCTCCTTCTCATAGCGGCGAGTTACCTCTTCTACGCCTGGTGGGACTGGCGCTTTTTGGGTCTGGTCGTGGTCATCTCCCTTTCCGACTACCTCATCGGACGCGGTTTGGCGGTGGAGGAGCGCCCGGGAAAGCGCAAGCTCCTCTTGGCGCTCAGCCTGCTCGTCAATCTCGCAATACTCGGTTTCTTCAAATACTTCAACTTCTTCATAAGCTCGGCTGCTGAGCTGTTGAACCTCATCGGCTTCAAGGCAAATCTAAGCACGCTCAATATCATCCTCCCCGTGGGAATCAGCTTCTACATCTTCAAGTCCCTCTCTTACACCATAGACGTCTACCGGAAGAAGTACGAGCCGACCAAGAACGCAATCGCCTATTTCGCCTACGTCAGCTTCTTCCCCCAGCTCTTCGCCGGTCCCATCGAACGGGCTAAGCACCTCCTTCCCCAGTTCCTGAAAAGCAGGACCGTTGAAGTTGATGAGGCCAAGGACGGCCTGCGGCAGATCCTCTGGGGTCTGGTGAAGAAGATCGCCGTGGCCGACCTCCTCGCCGGATATGTGGACGCCGTCTTCCTGACCTACGCCCATCAGGACGGGCTGGTCCTCCTCATCGGGATCTTTTTGTATGCCATCCAACTCTACGCCGATTTCTCCGGCTATTCGGACATCGCCATCGGCGTGGGCAGGCTCATGGGCTTCAAAACCCGACCCAACTTCTCCTATCCCTACTTCTCCCGGAACATCACCGAGTTCTGGAGGCGCTGGCACATCTCCATGATGAGCTGGTTCCGGGATTACATCTTCTACCCCCTGGGGGGGCCGTTCAAGGGCAAGGCGCGCTGGATCCTCTACACCCTGATAACCTTCGCCGTGAGCGGGCTGTGGCACGGCGCCAACTGGACCTTCGTCTTCTGGGGGCTCTTGAACGGGCTCTACTTCATCCCGATGATCCTGAAAAAGGTGCCGCCCCAGTTCCGGGGAATCGTGGCCAAGAAACGGATCCTGCCGACCTTGAAAGAGGCGGCGCAGATGCTGGGGACGTTCCTGTTGGTCCTCCTCGGTTGGGTCTTTTTCCGGGCCGATTCCCTCGGGCACGCCTTCGGATACCTCGGTCGGATGGTCACCCATCCCCTCCTGTTGGGCCAGGTCTGGTACGGCTACTACCTTACGCCGTTGCTGGTGAGCCTCGGCCTCATAATCGTCGAGTGGATCCAGCGGAGGAAGCGCCACGTCCTGCGGATCGAAAAACTGCCCGCCGGGGTCCGCTGGAGCATCTATTACCTTCTGGTTATCGGGGTGCTGCTCTTCGGCACCTTCGGCGGCACCGAGTTCATCTACTTCCAGTTTTAGGGTACATGTCGAAACTAGCCGTCAGGTTCCTGATCTTTCTCATCCCCATCGCTCTACTGCTCGTCTTGGGGTACGTCATTGATCCCCTCGACAGGTTTCCGGGACCGCAGCCCGTACCCGCGGTGACCGCCCATTACCGTCACGTAAAAACCCAGGACTACCTAACCCGCACCGAGCGCGATTTCAGCGCCTTCATCCTCGGCTCCAGCCGGGTGATGCGCCTGAAATCTACCCTCGTAGATGAGTATGGCTACAAGGCCTACAATTACGGATTCAACATGACCCGGGCCGAGGACCTCTACTGCATCCTGCGCCTTCTGCTCGATGAGAACCGGGTGCCGATCCGCCTACTCATCGTGGGTCTCGAGGTGGAGATGCTCAACGACACCTTGCCGTTGCACCCCGAAACCATTCAAGTGCCCGAGCTCGCCCGTTACCTATCCAATGAACTGGAGCTGCCACCGATAAGCTCCGAGGACATCCTGCAACTCGTCAGCGACTCGGTGCGCCTCTCCTTCCGCTCGCTGTGGTACCTGGCAACCGGACGGGAACCGGGAGGTGAGTACGAGCTCGACCCCCTGACCGGGGAGTACGTGGCCAAGCCGCCCCGGGCGGATTCGGTGAAGGTCAGCGCAAACCTGATGCGTGTCATGTACAATATGTTCTCAAACTACGAGGCGTTCAGTCCGGCACGGGTGGCCTACTTCGACAATTTTATCGAACTCTGCCGGGAGAACGGCATCCAGGTGGTCGCCTTCATCACTGCCAACCACCCCATCCTGGAGGATTTCCTCCTCCAGAACACCAACTATCCCCAGCGGCTCGCCGACGCCAAGGAGTACTGGGACTCCATCGAATACGATGGTTTCACCTACGTGGACCTCTCACGTCCCGAGTACTTCGGGGGCGATGTTGGTGACTTCTCCGATCTGGCCCACATCGGCACCTACAACGCCGAGCTGGTGGTTCGGTTGCTGATGGAGGAGTACGCCCGGCCTGAATAGCAACCGATTATTGACTGGGAAAAATGCCCGCTGAACCAATCATCTGCAGCCTCTGCGGTTTTAAGAATTCGCCGAACGTGCGCTTCTGCGGCGGCTGCGGCGAGCCAGTCACCGAGATGCAGATCGAGGAGGAGAGGAAGGCGGTCGCCATCCTATTCGCCGACATCTGCAACTTCACCGAATTAGTGGCCAGTCACGATCCCGAGGAGACCAAAGACAAGATAGAGGAATGCCTGCGCGTGATGGCCAACCAGGTCGTCGCCATGAACGGCGTGGTGGAGAAGTTCATCGGCGACTCGATCATGGCGGTCTTCGGGGTGCCAACGACCCATGAGAACGACGCCGAGCTGGCGGTTCGCGCCGGGATACGGATTATGAATAGCGCCCGAAGCTACGGTATTAACGAGGGGCTGGAACTGGAGGTTCGCGTCGGGGTTCATTTCGGCGAGGTCATCGCAAGTCACCACTCGCAGGCGCCCGGTCGGGCACATCACGTCTTCGGCAACACCGTCAACGTGGCTTCAAGACTGGAATCGACCGGCATCGTGGCAACGGTCGTCACCAGCGAGGAGATATATAAGAGAACCAAAGGGTTTTTCACCTTCGACGAGTTGTCGAGCATCAAGCTGAAGGGGGTGCGGGAAAAGCTCAAACGCTACCGGGTCACCGGTGAGAAGGTGGTGCGGGGTAAGATACGCGGCATACCCGGACTCTCCTCGCCCCTGATCGGCCGTAAGAATGAGCTCGAACTCCTGCGGAAAACCTACTCCGACGTAACCGCAGGGAAAGGGCTGCGGGCCGTGACGATCGTGGGAGAAGCCGGGATCGGCAAAACAAGGCTTGTGGAGGAGCTACTCTACTCCCTCCAGCAAACCGAGATGAGACCCCGGGTACTGCACGGCCGCTGTTTGGGCTATTCGGGAGCCCCAACGTACTTCCCCTTCTCCGAGATCATTAAAAAGGCTATGGGCGTGAAGGACGATATGCCCCAGGGGGAGATCATCGTCCACCTCGCCTCATCGGTGGAGGGGATTCTGGGTGTCAGAAAAATCGGGGATATAGACGTTGCCGGCATCCTCGGTGAAATCCTGGCCCTGAGCTCAGACGGCGATTCCCCCGATGGTAGAGATACCAAACAGATCCATAACCAGGTTCTACTCGTAGTTGAGAAGTTAATCGGCGCCCTCGCAGCCGAATCCCCCATCGTTCTCATAATCGAGGACGTGCAGTGGGCCGACAGCTCCTCGTTGACGCTCATCGGCCACTTGACCCGGAGCCTGGGCGACGCCCGATGCCTGTTGATCCTCAACTCACGACCGCCCGAGGATAACGGGACAACCTGGTCCCTTTTAGAGGAGTTGAAGCGATTACCCAACCACCTCCGGATAGATCTAAAAGACCTCACCCCCGAGGACACCCGCCGGCTCGTGTCCGAGCTTCTAACCATCGAAAAGTTAACGGAGCAGAAACGCCAGGTTATAGTTGAGCTGGCTGCCGGCAATCCCTTCTTCGTCGAGGAGATCATCAAGGTTCTCATCGAGAAGGGATATCTGGAACACAGGGACGGCAGCTGGGTCACCATGGAGGACGATGAGATCTTCGATGTACCGGACACCGTGGAGGGGGTGCTGCGCTCCCGCATAGACAACCTACCCTCTCAGGAAAAAAAGGTGATCCAGCGCGCCTCCGTCGTCGGCGAAGTCTTTTGGCGTCAGATCGTGTCCGAGCTGATGAACCACGCCATCGGCGATTATCTGATAGACCTGGAGAAGCGGGATCTGATTCACCAGCGACTCGAGTCCATCTTCGAAGACGATCTGGAGTACACCTTCAAGCACGTCCTCCTACACGAAACGGTCTACAAGAGCCTCCTACGCCGGGAAAGGCGGGAGCTGCACCTGAAAACGGCTGAATGGGTCGAACGCAACTACGCCGATCGCATCCAGGCCTACGAATCCATGCTCGCCCATCACTTCGAGATGGGCGGTGCGCCGAAGAGAGCGGCCGAGTATTACTTCCGGGCGGGAAAACGAGCGGCCTCGCTCTACGCCAACGAAGACGCAAAGGGGTTCTTCGCAAAAACTGTCGAAAATACCCGCGACGGCGACCTCATCCGCCGGGCCTATCTGCGCTGGGGAAACGTCTGCCATGAAACGGGTAAAACCCACGAGTCCATCGATCGCTATACGGCCGCTCTGGGCTACTGCCGTAACAACGTCGAGCGGGCAGAGGTCATGGAACGGATGGGGCTGGCCCTAGAGTGCCTGAGTGAATATCCCCGTTCGCTGGATTACTACGACGACGCCCTGACACTCATCGAAGACGAACCACCGTCTGTGCTCCACGGCAAAGTTCTTAACGGGATCGCCTGGGTCTGCTACCTCCGCGGTGAATACGAGGACGCTCTGAGCTGGATCACCCAAGCCGAGGAGACCTTCGCCAAGATTCGGGAGGAGGATTTCGCCTCGGACACAGTTCGCGCCCGAATCTCGAGCGTCCACGCCAGTATCCTCTCCGAGTTGAAGAGGACGGAGGAGGCGCGTCCCTACCGTCAACGCACCCTGGAACTCTATGAAAAGCACGGCTACCTTTTCGGCATGCAGAGCGTGCTGAACAATATGGCCACCGTCGAGATGTACGAGGGGAGGTACGGTGCGGCCCTCGAACTGCTGATGCGTTCCTACGACCTGGCCAGCCGTTGCGGCGATCGCCTGGGGCTCGCCACCAATTGCAACAACATCGGCGACTGCTACATCACCCTGGGAGACTTCACCAGAGCTGAAGAGTATTTAACCCGCTATCTGGAGATCAATGAGATCATCGCCAACCGTCTGGGAGACGGGTACGCCTACTTCAATCTAGCCACCCTGGCACGCAACAGGGGAAACAAGGCCGAGGCCGAGGAATACCACCACAAGGCGATCGGTGTCTACGACGAGGTAGGCTCGTCCCGTATGGTGCTGGAAGTCAAACTCTCCCTCGCCAACCTCTACGCCGAGCTGGGACGCGAGAAGGAGTCGGAGGAGCTGTTCGCTGAGGTGGAAGAGGTTATGAAAGAGAAGGATATAGCCATCTACCGCCTGGAGGCCTTTGGTCTGATATCCCGTCGGAGGAAATTTACCGGACAGGAAAAGGAGCGAATCCGTAAGTTCTTGCCGAGCGCGGAAACCGTGTTCGAGGAAGAAACGGATTTAACGGGCCGCACGGAGGCGGCGGTGCACCTGGCGGCGCTCTACGAGCAGATAGACGAGCCGGATAGAGCCGAGCACTATCGGGAGCAGGCCCGCAGGCTCCTGCACGAACTGGCGGAGAATGTGGGCGACGAGAAACTGAAGAAGAGCTTCCTGGACCTCATGCGCGAGAGGGGCTACGTCGTTTAGGGTCATCTAAACACCAGCCGCCGACCCTCGGGGGCTTTTTTTTGCTTCTCTTTTCTGAGCAATCCACTCATTTTGATACATTCATTCTGACAGATCGTTGGTCGTCTTGATCGTTGTCTCCGCTTCTAAGCTCGTATAAAGATAGTGAACAACCTAGTTGAATCAGAATAAACACCAATCGTGATTTAGGTGAATTTCGAGGCATAAAGATTGCTAACACAAGTACAAGGTGATACTCGATCAATACGCTCCATTTAGTTCAAGATGTAAATGATGGGGAATACAACCCGTGAAAAGCAGGAGCCTTCCCCGCCAATGAAGGAGAATCGGCCCATGAAGGGAAAAATAATGATAGTCGAGGACGAAGTCATTGTAGCAATGGACCTCAGCCTGCGTCTGCGACGGCTCGGCTATGAGGTAATCGGAAAATACTCCTCAGCAGAGGAGGCGGTCCTAGCGTGCGGGAAGACCCACCCCGACGTCGTACTGATGGATTTCATGCTGAAGGGGGAGATGAACGGTCTGCAGGCCACCGAGCTGATCCACTCTCTCTACAACACACCGGTGATCATGCTCAGCGCCCAGCCCGAAATCACGGGCCCGGTTAAACCAGACGGCTATCTGGTAAAGCCCTACGAGCAATTCGGATTGAAAAGGGTGATTGACAGCGCCCTGATGAACTAGAGAGGAGTCTCGGACTTATTCAAGGCGGCGAGCGGCGGTATATTTCAACCTATGCCGATCACCGATCCTGGGTTGACGGATTGTGAGTAAGTAAGACCACGAGATCGTACACCACGAATAAGCACAGCTCGATGATCCCGGCTGTCTTATCCGCAGCAACGAGGAATTAAAGATGGAACCCAGGACCCGCGTGCTCATCGTTGACGATGACACCAACTTCTGTTTGAGCACCTGCGACGGGCTGCTCCATGAAGGTTACGAGGTCAGATACGCAACAACGGGACGGGAGGGACTGGAGTACTTCAGCACTTGGTGTCCGAACATCGTGCTCCTGGACCAGATGCTCCCCGATATCAGGGGAACCGAGGTCAACCAGCAGATCCGAGAGATAGATTCGGGGGCAAAGGTTATTTTCGCCACCGCCTACGGCTCGCTTTCCGAGGCGGTGGACGTGATTAAGTCGGGAGCTTATCACTACCTAACCAAGCCCCTCGAATTCGACGAGTTCCTCATCACCGTGGCCAAGGCCGCCCGTCTTGCCGAGCTCGAACGGCGCCAGCATCTCTCTGAAATACAGTTCGCCCAACTGCGGAAGACCGACGAACTGAGCGGTGAGTCCGCCGCGATTCAACAGACTAAAAGGTTGATCAAACTTGCGGCCCTGACCGACTCAACCCTCATCATCACTGGGGAAACCGGTGTGGGTAAAGGGGTCGCTGCCCGAGCCATCCACCGCTTGAGCGGCCGGAAGGATGACCTCCTCGTGGTGAACTGCGCCTCGATCCCGGAAAGCCTCATCGAATCCGAGCTCTTCGGCTACGAGAAGGGAGCCTTCACCGGCGCTGAATCACGCCGGAAGGGCGTCTTCGAGCTAGTCAAAGACGGCACGCTTCTTCTGGATGAGATAGCCGAGATGCCCCTCAAATTACAGAGCCGGCTGCTAACCGTGCTGGAGGAGGGCAGGATCCGCCGGTTGGGCGGCGATGTTGAGATACAACTGAGTGTCCGGGTCATCGCCGCCACGAACCGATCCATCGTCGAGGAGATCAGGGCCGGCCGCTTCCGTGAAGACCTCTACTACCGGCTGGCCGTCATCACGATCAACGTTCCGCCGTTACGGGAGCGGAGGGACGATATCCCGATCCTCTGCAGCACCACTCTGGAAAGCTTAACCAACGGGGTCTACGACGGTCTGCCCGAGAAGCAGCTCGTGCAACTACAGAGCTATGCCTGGCCCGGTAACGTGCGGGAGCTCCGTAACATCCTGGAGCGCTCCGTGATTCTTGCCGCGGGCGGCGAACTCAATCCAGCGGCTCTTCTCGAGATGAACCCGGGGGGTAAGGACAATCCTGCATCGGGTGAACCGCACAAGATTCGCCCCCTGGCGGAGGTTGAAAAGGATCATATCGAAAGAGCGTTGAAGTTCTATAGAAACAACAAGACCCACGCGGCGAGGGCTTTGAGGATATCGCTCTCGACGCTAAGACGGCGGATTGCAGCCTACCAGAAGAGACAGATAGAGCAAGCATAGCCCGCGATCCATCTAATTTTCGATAAGGCCGTATCAGCGCGGCCTTTCGTTAAATGTGCTCGCCAATGCACTCAGATAATTATTTCCTAGCAAAGTTGGAATTTTTAACATAAACTGCATTTGACGTCGCTTATCCCTAACCAGAGGTTAACATGCAACGTATTATTCTCAGTATAATTATTGCAACGATTCCAAGCATCGGTGCCGACGTTCTCGGCGCCCGGGCCCAGGGAATGGGCGGCGCTCAGGTGGCGCTGGTTGACGATGTCACCGCGGTTTTTTGGAACCCGGCGGCCTTCGGGCTCCAGGACAACATCTTCTCCACCGACACCATCTTCGGTTTTACGGCCTTCGACAATCTCACCGAGTACATCAACCAACTCGACGAGTACTACCGTCTCAAAGACGAGCTCCCGAAATACTACCAAGACTTCGTGGATTACTTGGCTGATAACTCCGGTGAGGCGCATCGGTACTTGGACAACATCATTACCTCGCTTAACGCCTTCAACGACCCCGGCGTAGGAGTTATGTGGAATCTTCACTCCGGGGCGGCGATGAGGATCGGTCCCGTCGTGTTCTCATGGCTGAACGAGAACCGACTAGAGGTCGGCCCCTGGGTGGACACCCATCTATCGCGCCTCATCCCCAGTGAATACCTGCAATCCCCCCAAAATGTTCTGGCCCTCTACATCGAGGGGCTCCTGACCGAAGAGGAATTCAACCTCCTCTGGCCCGGGTATGATCCGAATAACCCGGACGTTAGCACTTTTATCGGCGACATACAGGGAAACGAAATCTCCCTGGAGGAGAACCACTCCATCATCACCCTCAACGGCGTCGAATTGAACAACCTGGCCCTAAGCTACGGCTACTCCTTCGAGATGAAACGGGGCGACTACATCTCCGTTGGAGCATCTCTGAGGTTCATCTACGGCGAGCGATACGGGGACTCGATAAGCATCCTCAACGATATAGACATCGCCAATTTCGACCCCGACATCTTCAACGTCGGGTCAAACTGGCTCCTGAACAGCCTCTTCTCCCTGAGGTCCATCGCCACCGGAAGCGGCTTCAGCGTAGACCTTGGCGTCCAGGGAAAGCTTGGGGAGTACTTCCGCTACGGGGTCCTCGCACGCAACATCATCCCCGCGGAGATCAACTGGGATGATCCCAGGTTTAAACCTACCCCGATAAGGCCTGAGTTGCGTCTCGGTGTCGCCTTCGAACCCTGGGAAGGGATCAACCTGGCGCTGGATCTGGATATCCTCGCCGTGGATAAGCGGAGTTCTGTCTACAACCCGCAGTCCGGAGTCGAGGAGGACGCGATTCCCTACCGGGAACGCATCCTGGCCCTCGGCGCCGAATGGGACATCGGGGGGATCTTAGCCCTGCGCGCCGGGTTGAACACAAACTACAACGCCATCTTCGAGGAGGCCTCGCCCGCCAAGCTCTTCGTATCGGTCGGTGTGGGCTTCAACATCGGCGATGTCTTCCACCTGAGCCTGGCGGTGATGAGCAACCTGATCACGCCCAAGGAGGTGGATGCCGGACTGGGTGCTTCGTTCGGCCTGGGATTTTCGCTTTGAAAACACCTTTACCTTTGGAATAAGGTGTTTTAAGGACTGGTAACGGCGTGAGTTTGTAGTAGCTGTGTCAGATTATGTGGCGGGGGCCTTCGCCGTGACGCGTCTGGGCGCCGGGCAATGCTTGCCGACGCGGGATGCGCTAGATATAAATAAGTGACGTCATAAATAAAAAGGTCTTGACAAAAGTACAGAAAAGATAATAAATTGGCGTGACTCTTAATCTTAAGAAGTAGGAGACTTCATGACTACAGAAAAAGAATTGACACCTTATCAAATAAAAAACCCATTCACCTTGAAATGGTATGAAGGGATAATTACTTTCTTTCAAGATGAGATATCTGCTCTTACACAAAGGACTATTGCATTATTATCGATTTCAATAGCAATAATTGCAGCCCCTTTCTTTATCACCTTCCTACAGGCAGGTAAATTAAGCACAATTTGCTTTGAAAGCGCCTTAATTTATTCGTTATTTTTGATATGCTCTATAATAACCTCAATTATTTCAATTGTCTTTCTTTTCTGGACAGGTTTAATATATTTGAAGGCAATAGGCCCAGGTGGGGCATATAAAATGGATATACCAGGCACAGATAGTATTAAAGAATGTTATCAAGAAGACCATGAATTTGAGTTATATAAATTGAATAGGATGACAAAATTAATAGACGAGCTATTAAATTTTTATAATAAAAAACTGGATACTTATTCTAGTGGTATACGAAAAACAAAAATAAGTGTCAAAATTTTACTTGTCTCAATTATTCTAACAGTTGTGTCTAGCATTCTTTAGGAGGTGTTTATGTACGGCGATGATGAAGAAACAGGCTCTCCCCCGAGAGAGCCGGAAAAACCTGAGAGTGATAGAAGTAGAACTATAGAGAAGAGGGGTGTTCCTGACGTAGAAAGAGAAAGGAGGAGAGAGAAAAACAACGACAATTAGAACAAGAAAAGCATAACCTCAAAATAAACAGGCTCCACTTCGGAGCCTGTTATTTTTTGGTGGACCCGAGGGGATTCGAACCCCTGACCTCCTCCACGCCAAGGAGGCGCGCTCCCAACTGCGCCACGGGCCCATTGGAGAGCGGCATACTAGCACAGGGCGTGGGTTTTGTCAAAGACGGGGCACTGAGGCCCCGCCGGTTGTACCTGCGTATGAAGCGCCCTATTCGAAGAGCTCCTCGTACTTCTCGGCAACGGCCCGCACCTTGGGGTCGTCGTCAGTGTACTTGAGCTTGTTGTAGGTCAGGTAGAGATTCTTGACGATGGACTTGTTGTCGGGGTCTATCTCGAAGAAGCCCTTCTCCAAATACTCGATGGCGATGACGAGATCGTCGAAGGCCATCTCGTTGCGGGTCATGTAGTAGATGCCGGCGTCGGAGAGGGCGTTGGCGAAATCATCGGTAGCCTCCTCCTTGGCCTCCTCCGTCGCCTCGTTGTAGGCCTTTTCAGCGTCGGCAACGAGCGTTTTGTAAGCCTCCTCGGCCCCGGGGGCGTCGGAGTCGTAGAGGACACGGGCCCTGGTGCGCTCCAACTTGACGTAGCCGGGGAACTTCTCCAGGCCCAGATCGCAGATCTCGAGGGCTTTGTCGTAGAGCTCGGCGTCCGCCAAGGTGGCGCTTCCCACGTAGTAGACCGTCTTCTGGGTCTTCTCGTTAGGTAAGGTGAAGCGACCGACGGATTCCATGTTGTTGAGCTTCTGGATCGCGATGTAGTACTCCTCGGCGGCCTCGATATCCCGGCCCATCAGCCTGTAGCACTCGGCGGCTATGTAGAATGCCTCGTAGTGATCGGGCTCCAGCTCCTCGGCGAATTTTGCGTAGGACAGCGCCTTTTCGAACTCCTTGGCGTTGATGGCCCGGGCCGCCTCCTGGCGGGCTACGAGGAAGTACTCGTACTCCTGGGTGAGGTCCTCCATCTCCGCGCGGGCGCCGGGGTCGAGCTCGATGGCCTTTGCATAGTGCATCATCGCCGTTTCGAAATCCCGCATCTGGGCGTAGCCCCAGAAGAGCATGATGTAGGCGCAGGGCTCGTTTTTACCCTCCCCAGCGATGTAGTCGAGCATCTTTTCGATGGCTTTTTCAGGTGCGTTAGCACGGCGGATGTCGGTGGCCGCGCCCTCGCACTGATAGGTGCGTGCGGTCTTACAGGAGGCGAAAAGCAAAAGGCTCACGATGAGTAGAGCCGAAATCACAAGCTTGCGCATCAATCACTCCTTTTCCTGCTCGTTGATCGGATAGCTAACAGAGGCGTCATAATACAACCTGGGCTGGAAAAAGTAAACTGTACCGGTCTTCATTAGGTTACGCGATCGACTCCCCTTCGATTCCATCCCCTCAATAAAAAACCGGGCGTTACCCCGGTTCATTAATTCACCCATTGGCTTACCTAGAAGTCGGGCGGGAGCTCGTTGATCTCTGCCTGGCTAAATACCGGTCCGTCTATGCATACGTACTTGGCGCCGACGTTGCAGCGGCCGCACATGCCGATACCGCACTTCATCCGGTTCTCCAGGGTGGTAATGACCCTGTCGGGCTCGAAGCCCATCTTGGCCAGGCTCGAAAACACGAACTTGATCATGATCGGTGGGCCGCAGGTGATGACGTAGGCGTTTTTCGGGTCAAGCCCCACCTCCTCCATCACCGTTGGAACGAAGCCGATCTTACCTTTCCAATCCGGAGTCTCGCCGCCGGGGTCCACGGTCAGGACGAGGTTTAAGTCTTTACGTTTCTCCCAGTCATCGAGCTCCTGTTTGTAGACCAAATCGGCCACCGAGCGGGCGCCGTAGATGATGGTGACGTCCTTGTAGTCCTTCCGGTTGTCCAGCACGAACCAGATCAGGCTGCGCAAGGGCGCCAGGCCGATCCCGCCGCCGACGATGTGCAGGTTTTTCCCCTTAAAGTCTTCGTAGGGGAAGTGGTTGCCGTAGGGGCCGCGGAAGCCGATCGGATCTCCCACGTTCTTCCGCGAGAGACCGCCGGTCACCCGTCCGACCACCTTGAAGGTGCACTCGAGATAACCCTTCCGAGTGGGGGAGCTGGCGATGCAAAAGGTGCTCTCGCCCTCGCCGAAGGCCGAGTACTCGCCGAACTGCCCCGGCTCGAAGATGAAGTTTTTACGGAGCTTCTCGTCGGTGAACTCGAGCTTGTACGTCAGGGTGTCGGTGGTCTCCTGGACTATCTCCTTAATTTCCGCCATATGGGGTGCGTAAACGTTGGCCATCTTCTGTCCTGACCTTTGGCAGAGGTTGATTGTATTCAGCACTACTCGCCGAGCTCGGCCACCTCGGCCATGACCTCGGTGATGTCCTGGCCGACGGGGCAGACGCGGATGCAGCGTCCGCAGCCTACGCAGCCGGGCAGGTTCCACTTGTCTAAATATATCTTGAACTTGCAGGTGAAACGGTTCCGCCAGCGCAGCGGTTGGCGGCCGCGGGGGTTGTGTCCCGATGCGTGGAGGGTGAAGTGGTCGAATTGGCAGGCGTCCCAGTTCTTCTTCCTCACGCCGGCGCCAAGCTTGCCCTCGTCCACGATGTCGAAGCAGTGGCAGGTGGGACAGACGAAGGTGCAGGCACCGCAGGAGAGGCAGCGGGCCACGATCTTCGGCCACTTATCGGAATCGTAGTTCTGATAATTGTCCAGCCAGAGCTTGATTCTATCCGGGGCCTCGGTGAGGTCGTGACGCAGGTCTTTGTAAGCCTTCTCGATCGCCGCATCGCGCTTTGCGCGTTCGGGCGCCGGGGTGAAGATGTTCTCGTAGCGCGCCAAAAATTCCTTGCCCTGCTGGCTGCCGGTTTCAACGTAATACCCGTCGCCGTCGAGGGGAGTCAAGAGGATGTCCGCCCCCTCGATACCGTCCGGCCGTCCGCCGGTGCAGGTGCAGAAGCAGGCGTCATCGGCGGCTGTGCAACTCACGGCGACAATGGTCGTAGCGGCACGCCTTCTTATGTAGAATTCGTCTTTGTACTCGCCCGAAAAGACAGCGTCGAGGCTCCGCATGCCCCGGGCGTCGCAGGGACGTGCGCCGATGATCACCGTCGGCGGGTACTCATCGGCCAGAAGGTCATCAACCTCGGTTCCGGCGGCGTCATAGGCGAAGGCGAGGATCGGTTCGGTCCTCATGAAGATGAAGTCCTTGGCGGAATTTGCCGGTGAGATGTAGTCGTCGGTGTACTCTTCGATGGAGTTTAGCTCGGTGAAGACGACGTCGTCGCCCCGCTTCTTCGGGCCGACGATCCGGAGACCGTCGCTCGTGAGCGCTTTGTAGAGATGGTTCAGTTCCCTCAGTTTACCCTCGCGCATGTTTATCCTCGGAAGCGGTGGCCGGACGGCGCCGGTCCTAATTATCAAGCTGTTCGGCTAGTTCTTCTCAGACGCATTAGCGAATGAATTCCTCAGCATCGTCTTCTTTGAACGTTATTAGCGGTGGTTTGGTCTCGGGGTCCAGACCGGCCACGTAGCCGAAACTCTCGCTGACGATTTTACGCAGGTGCTGGTTCAACAGATCCAGGGGGATGTCCACCGGGCAGGCACGGGCGCATTCGCCGCAGCCGACGCAGCGTCCGGCGAGGTGGAAGGCGCGGATGATGTTCCAGCTCCAACTCCCGATCTCGTGTCCCGAGGTCGGGATCCACTGGGGCTGGTTCGAGTCGGCGATGCAGCGCTCACAGGAACACAACGGACACACCGCCCGGCAGGCGTAGCAACGGATACACCTCTCCAGCTCGGCGCGCCAGAAGGCGTAGCGCCCCTCCCGGGGTCTATCGGCCAGCTCCGCGGCCTTTTCGCTGGGAGTGTACTCCAGGAGGGGCTCGTCCTCGGGGAGGCTGCCTATTACGTGGGCGACGTTCTTCGGACGGTGAACGTCGCAGATTTCGCACTTGAAGGGGCGTTCCCCGTTTGACGAATCGAAATCGGGGACCACGCCCTCGCAGCATACGCCGATTATGATAATGTCGTCTGGTGTAAACTGTGACTCTTGCATCAGACCCACGGCGGCCTTGGCGTCGCAGCCCTTCAACACGACCGCCGGTCTGTCGAACTCGGCCTTCAACAGTTTGTATCGCTTGTTCAGGTAGCCGGCGAGGTTAGAAAGGCAGCGCTCGTCGAAGACGAGCTTGTCAACGTCCGCCGGATCGGTGATGAAGACCGGCCCCCGCCGCCGTTCATCGTGATGCTTCCCGTAACCGATGACGACGTCGACCTCACCGGATTCGAGGAGTTTTTTCGCCAGCTCGCGCAGATCCTTTTCCACTTCCCTTGTCCTTACCTGGAGAGGTTATGGTAGTCGGTGTGCGGTCCCAGTTCCCGCACCGTGTCCGTGACGTCGTTGATGACGCGGACCCATTTAATCCCCTCGGCCGCCGAAACCCAGGAGAACTGAAGCCGGTTGAGGTCTATGCCGAGAAGAGAGTACAGCTCGCGGAAGACGGTCCAGCGCCGCCGGGCATGGTAGTTTCCCGAGGTGTAGTGGCAGTCGCCGGGGTGACAGCCGGAGACCAGGACGCCGTCGGCTCCGTTCTCGAAGGCTTTCATCACGAAGAGGGGGTCAATGCGGGCGGAGCAGGGCACCTTGATGACGCGGACGTTGGCCTGGTACTTCATCCGGCTGGTGCCGGCCAGGTCCATGCCCAGGTATGTGCACCAGTTGCAGACGAAGGCGACGATCCGCGGCTCCCACTTCCCCTCGGACGGGGCTGGTTCTTCGGCCTTCTCCGCCGGCGCGGGCGTTTCCTCGGCAACTACCTCTTCGGCGGTTTCCACGTTTTTGGCTTCTTTCGCCACAGGTTGACTCCTTGTTCCCTTTCGTAGGGAAGGAACTCCACGGCCCCCCGCTTACCGGGTTAGGACACCCGCCCCTACGCCTGGATAATCATCGTTTCCAAACCCTACAGCGCCTGGATCTCCGCGTAGAGCTGCTTGTCGTTGAATCCGGCCAACTGGGCCGAGTTAGAGCGGCAGACGGTGGTGCAGAGGCCGCACCCCTGGCAGAGGCCGGGGTTGACCTCGGCCACCATGCGGAGCACCTCGCCCTCGCGGTTCTTGATCTCCTTCTCGGTGATCGCCAGGTAGGGGCAGCCGTTGACGCAGTCCCAGCATCCGATGCAGGTTTCCTCATTGACATACGCGACGATGGGCTCGCGGTCCAGTTCATCGAAGGCGAAGAGGTTCTGTATCTTCGAAGCGGCGGCCGAGCCCTGGGCCACGCAGTCGGGGATGTCCATGGGGGCCTGGCAGGCGCCGGCGAGGAATATCCCGCCGGTGTTGGTTTCCACCGGTCTGAGCTTCGGGTGAGCCTCGACGTAGAAGCCGTACTGGTCGTAGCTGATCGAAAGTTTGCGGGCCAGGTCCTTGGCGTCGGGCTGGGGAATCATCGCCGTGGCGACCACGACCAGGTCCACCGCCACGTCTATCTGCTTGCCGGCGATGGTGTCGGCCCCTTTCAGGATCAGCTTGTCGCCGTCGCGGTAGATGCGCGATACCCGCCCGCGCAGATAGAGGGCGCCGTCCTGTTCGATGGCCCGGCGGACGAACTCTTCGTAGCGCTTGCCGCCGGCGCGCACGTCCATGTAGAACACGATGGCCTGACCGTCGTGCACGGCGTGCTTGTAGAGCATGGTGTGCTTGGCGGTGTACATGCAGCAGATTTTCGAGCAGAATTCGATGCCCTTCTCGGGGCAGCGGGAGCCGATGCACTGGAGGAAGGCCACGGTTTTGGGAACCTTGTCGTCGGACGGCCGTTTAAAATCACCCAGGGTCGGACCGGAGGAGGTGACGATACGCTCGAACTGGAGGCCGTCAATGATGTCCGTGTCGGCGCCGTAGCCGTACTCGCCGTATCCCACGTAGGGGCTGTCCTCAGGCTGGCGTCCCAGCTCGTAGAGCGTGTATCCGGTGGCCACCACCACGGCTCCGATGTCGAATTCGAGGATCTCGTCCTGCTGCTCGAAGTCTATCGCGCCGGTGGGGCAGACCTTCTCACAGATCTTGCACTTGCCCTTCTGGAAGTAGATACAGGGTTCGGGGTGGAGGACCGGGATGTTCGGCACGGCTTGTGGGAAGGGCGAGTTGATGGCCTTGGTCATAGCGCCTTTATTCACCTCGGATGCGTCCTTGAACTTGCCCTCGATTACCCCGAGGCCCGCCTCGAAATAGTTGAGCATCCGGGCGGGGCACTTCTCCTGACAGACACCGCAGCCCGTGCACAACTCGGCGTTGACGTAGCGGGCCTTCTGGCGGATGGTGGCCTTGAAATTACCGATGTAGCCCTCGAGCTTCTCGAGCTCGGCCCAGGAGATGATGGTGACGTTGGGGTGTTTGGCCGCCTCGACCATCCGGGGCGTGAGGATGCACTGGGAACAATCCAGGGTGGGGAAGGTCTCGTCGAGCTGGGACATGTGGCCGCCGATGGAGGGGCTCTTCTCCAAGAGGATCACCTCGTGCCCCCCGTTGGCGATGTCCAGGGTGGCCTGGATGCCGGCGATGCCCCCGCCGATGACGAGGGCCCGCTTGGTTACCGGAACCCGGATGCGCTCGAGGGGCTCGTCGTAGAGCGTCTTCTCGATCAGCATCTTGGTGAGCTCGATGGCCTTGGGGGTTCCGATCTCCTTCGAGGGGTGGACCCAAGAGCAGTGCTCGCGGATGTTGGCGCACTCGAGCATGTAGGGGTTCATTCCGGCGGACTCAGCGGTGGAACGGAAGGTCTTCTCGTGCATGTGCGGGCTGCAGGCGGAGACCACCACTCCGTCCAGGTTGTGCTTCTTGATCGCATCGGCGATGAGGTCCTGTCCCGGAGCCGAGCAGACGAACTTGTAATCCTCGGAGTGGACCACCCCGGGAACGTTCTTCATCGCCTCGGACACCTTGGGGCAATCCACCGTGTCACCGATGTTCTTGCCACAGTGGCAGATGAAGACGCCTATTCTGCGGGCCATTGAACGTTCTCCTTCAGATGTGTCTCGCGAAGGTAAAGGTGCTGGCTACTCGAACAGGTCCGGCTTCCTGCGCCCCTTCTCCTGGTGATGGAGGCGGGCGATGAGCCGCCGGCTCTGGAAATACCGCCAGAAGCCGATGACGCTGATGATAAGTCCCATGGGGAGGAAGACCCAACCGAGGACCTGGTATAGAAGCGAATCCCCGAAGAATTTCAGCATTGAAAACCCCACCGCCCCGAAGCCAAGGGCGGTACGGATATAGGCCAGGATTGTCCTTTCGGCGGCCAGGAGGTTGCGATGCGCGGCTAACTTCTGCTGGATCAATTACCACCTTTGCCCGTACTTGCCGATTTTGAGCTGATCGAAGGCACAGGCCCCGTCGCTCTGGCTGGTGCTCTCCTCATCCACCGGCTCCTCTTCTTCATCGCCGGCAGTTACAACAGATTCGCGGAACGCGTGAACATAAACCCCCCGGATGAAGTCATCAACGGGGGTTTCAGTCTCCCAGCGGATTGTGTAGGCAGCGTCCAACAGCTCCCTGTCGGCGTCTGCTTGACCGCTGGAGTGAACGATCCAGGCCTTTAAGGCCAACCCCAGTTCGTCCACCGCAAGTCCGATAATGACGAAGTCACCATCGGTTCCGGGATGCTCTATGCTCAGTGGCACTTGAGGGTAGAGATCCAAGTATGGTTCCGACGATTCTTCCGCTTCAATCGGTTCGGCGGTCACGGGCGCCAGCGGGTCACCGGGAAGGATGCCCAGCTTGAAGGTGAACGGCACGGTGATACGGCTCGAAACGGGGACGCCGTTCAAAGTAGCCGGATTCCACCGTGTTTCCCCCCCCGTATCGAGTGAGGCGAGGTCAATATCCTCCCTGCCGCTGGTCCTCACGACCCAGGTCTCTCTCACGCTTCCATCGCCGCTTATCAGAAGGCCGATCCGGCACTCCCCCTCGAAGCCCTCCTCCAGCGCGAACGCGGGGTAGACGGGCGCTTCAATGGGCTCCGCCGGTTCGGGTGCGGTGTAGTTCTCCAGCGACCAGGCCAGGGTGGAGAACGCGAGTAGGGCGACTGTCGCTTTTAGAGCAAGACACTTCATTTAGTCAGGCGAATCTCTTCGTCACCGATTTGGTCGGGACCAGGTGCAGGTTGAGTCCGAGATCCTTTGGTTTGTGACCGTAGGCCAGGCCGATGAGTTCGGTGAGGTAGACGATCGGTATCCGCAGCTTCCGCCCCGCAATGCGGCTGGCACCACCCTGGCGCATGTCCAGGTTGGCGTGACACATGGGACAGACCACGGCTATGCAATCCGCGCCGGCCTTCGTCGCCGCCACGAGGATTTCGGCGGTCAGTTTCTCCACGATGTCCACCTGGCTGAAGGGGAAGCCCGCGCCGCAGCACTCGGTGCGGTGACTCCAGTCCACCGGTTCGGCGCCGATGCTCTCCAGAATCCGCTCCATCTTGCGCGGTTCCTCGGTGTCATCCACGGTGGCGTAATCCGGCGGGCGGGTCAACAGGCAGCCGTAGTAGCAGGCCACCTTGAGGCCATCCAGGGAACGGTGGACCTTTTTCTCTATCTCCTTCAGCCCGAGGTCGTCGAAGAGGAAGTCCACGATGTGCCTCACCTGGACCGAGCCGTCGTAGGTGTCCTCGACGGCCTGACTAACCCGGGCAGCAAGCTCGGGGTCGTGCTTCAACTCGTAGTTGGTTGCTGAGAGGCGTGCGTAGCACGCGGCGCACGTGGTGAGCACCGGAAGGTTCATCGGCTTGGCCTGCGACAGGTTGTACGCCCCTATGGAAATACTGAGAAGCTTTGAGTGGTGGTGGCCGGGCGAGGCGGCACAGCAGATCCAGTCGGGAACCTCTTCAAGCTCAATGCCGAAATCCTTGAACACGGTGAGGGTGCTCTTCTCGAATTCGCGGCTCGTACCGTGGCTGGAGCATCCGGGGTAGTATGCGATTTTCAACGGAGGCCTCCCAGGCTCTATTTGCCTAATCCCCTTCAGATTCTATCCGTAACACCCGCTCGTAGATGTCCTTGATTGCCTGCCTGCCCTTCTTGGAGCTTCGGTGGGGGAGGAGCTTCAGCTTGCCCTTGAACAGAAGACCCGGCAGCTTTGACATGTTGTTGAAGAAGTGGCCGCTGGTCAGGTTGTAGGAGGCGGCGAGCTGCGCCTCGAACAGGCGGCCGTGCATCCTGATCGTGCCAAGAAAGCGGTTGGTGAAAGTCGTCAGGTTCCGATTCGGCGGTTTGACCCCCCGCATCCGGGCGATCTGCCGCAGGGCGTCCATGATGGCGGCGACCGATACGCCCTTGGGACAGCGGGTGTAGCACGTCTCACAACTGGCGCAGAACCAGGGAGTGTTTGTCTTCAGGATTTCATCGCCGTGACCGAGCTGTAAAAAGCGAATGACCTGGTTCGGCATGAACTCCATCTCGTAGGAGGTCGGACAGCCGGCTGTGCAGTTGCCGCACTGGTAGCACTCGGCGACCACCTGACCCGACAGCTCTTCGACCTGACGCCGGATACCGCCTCGAAGTTTTTCCGGTTCGAGTTTTAGTTCCATGAATTCCCTTTGGGGAGCGCAGTTTGTGAAATATTGAGCGTATTGGCGGAAGGACACGGCTCACACTGAGGCAAGCCCGTCACGCGGGGAAGCCTAAGGTACCCTCTCATTTCAGAGCGTAACCTAGCAGACAGACCCCCGCTTGTCAAGAACCAGCGCGCGGCGCTGGACCAACGCAGCGCGTTGGATAGCAGTTCCGCGAGGAATGCCATCAGTTGGTTTCCGCGAGCGAAACACATCAAAATATCCTCGTTCCCTTTTGGGGAGAGGATTGAGGTGAGGGGTGAAAAAAGGGTGGGGTACTCGAGCCCCCGCCCTACGAATATTGCGGATTACCGGGTGATGACCAACCGGTGGGTGAAGGTGCCAGCGTTGGTGCTCAGGCGTGCGACGTAGACGCCGGAGGGGAGTGCTGAGGTATCGTAGGTGATTTCGTGGCGGCCTGGGGCGGTTGAGAGGCTGATAGAGGACGCTACGAACCGGCCCGAGAGGTCGTAGAGCGAGAGCTCTACGCTTGATGTGTCCTCTGGGAGGTGGAAGCTGAGGGTCACCCGGTCCGTCGCGGGGCAGGGGTAGGGGGCGTAGAGGGTGAAACGGTCGGAGTCCGGTCCCGGCCAGGTGGCCTCAACGGGGCCGAAGTGACGGATCGAGCCGTCGGGGAGCGTGGCTTCGAGTGTGTAGAGGTGGGTGACGCCTGGCTCGGCGTTGCGGTCCAGATAGCGGTAGAGGGAGTCGCCGGAGAGGTTGACCAGGCGCTCCCCGTCGCGCTCCAGGCACCAGGATGAGCCGGTCAGATCGCCTTCCTCGCTCCAGGAGAGGAGTATGCCATCATCGTCAGAGAAGGTTTTTAGTCGAGCTTCATCAATAATCGAGTCATCTATTTGGTGGAAGTAGAGGATGTCGTAATCCCAAGAGTCAACTCGATGGTGACCGACGACGCGGATAAAGTCAGAGTCGCCGACGTTACCGAAGGGGCCGACTTGCGAATGACCGATCATCATCTCGTTGTAGTACGGTCCATCAATGAGATTACCATTATTATCGAATTCAAAAACGGCAATACCTACATCGGAATTTGCGAATAAGTAATAATCATCATTACTCGTTATAAACCAATTACTTTCCCCAAATCCAATTTCCTCATCATAGTATGTTAGTTCGGGTTCCAGTTCAACAATGCCATCAAGTGTCATTTTCGTGTAGGCAATATATTTTTGATACTCCTCAAGATGGATAAATGCAATATGCAAATAATCACTGTTATCAATCCCAATTGCAGGTCTCAAATCGTATGGTTCGAAAGGCGCATTTAGATCGTAGGAGGATGTATAATTCTCTGTGGTAGGGTAACTGATGTCAATTAATGAAGTGAGCCATGTACCGTCATCCCCGTCAATTTTCCGGTAAACAATCGAATAGTCATTAGTTGAGTCGAAACCACAATAATACGTGTAGACTATGTGCACGTTCCCATCCGGGTCTGCAACTATTCCTTTATCAAAGTAGCGAACCTCATAGTAAGAATCGTTGGTTATTGCGTGGTCGTATGCCAGAAGTGTTCCGTCGGACGCTATCTTCGCGTGCATCGGCTGATCCCACCACACATCGCCGTCCCAGGAGTTCGTGCAGTAGAGAAGGTGTATATTGTCATTTACGTCCGGCACGGCGTACATGAAGATGTCGCCGGGTGTGTTCGAATCGATGAGTTGCATGGGATCAACCAAGTACGAGCCGTCGGCGGCGTCAACCTGCATGTACCAGATGTTCAGCTCGCCGCTCGATTGCCTCCGCCAGAAGATGTGGGCGTTGTTTTGTGAATCCACTGCCACCGTCGGAGCCCGGTCTGCAACGCCGTCTTCGGTGAAGATGCGCGTGGGCTCGATACTCAGGCTCCCATCCTCGGCGACCTTGGCGAAGCTGACATCGTAGTAGTGGGTCGCCCAGGCGCTGAACCAGACGACGAACATCTCATCGTCGGGGGTGTAGGTTGCAACAGGGTCCAGATCAGCATGTATGCTGTCAATGATGTAACTCGGCTCTGACCAGGTGAAGGCAAGCCCTGGTAGGAACGTACAGAAGACGAGAATGACGAGTATTTTCTTCATGACTACTACATCCACATACTTAATATACACGTTATAGAACCGAAAAACAAGGGGAGGTGGGCACCTCCCTATGGTATAGCTCAAATTATGAAATTGGGGGAAGCTAGTGGGAATCGAACCCACCTGGGACCTAGTTAGGGCCCCACAACGGATTTGAAGTCCGCGAGGCTCACCAGATACCTGCTAGCTTCCCCAATCGCACCAATCATTCTACACTAAGCCACGGGCGTTAGCCAAGCGTCTTAACCAGGGGAACCAGTTGCGCCGCCTTTTCATCCAAGAGGGTGTGTGTGCCCGACTCGCGCTGGGTCATGCCCCGCTCGTAGAAGTGATCCAAGAGGAGAGTGGCCGGCTTGCGCGAGAGGCCGGTGCGCGCCTTGAACTCGGCCACGCGTAGGGTGCCGTTCTCCTTCAGCATTTCCAGCGCCGTCCGCCGCAGCTCCTCGTATCGTTCCGCCGGCCATAGTTGGGAATCATTGATAAAGAAGGCTTCCCCCACCGCCTCCAAGTAATGGGCGATGTCCACACAGGCGTCGGGGTGGAGGTTCTCCGCTGCGGCGAGGTCGGAGAGGGGAACGGACGATTTACTCTGAGCCAACATTTGTTTCACTTCTCGTAAGCGCTGTATTTGGAGAACGGTCAATTCCCCGTGGGGGAGGATCGCGTAGGAGGGACCGATCCGGAGCAGCCTTCCCGCCTCGATCAGCTTCGTAATCGCATCTCGCAGCGCGCCTGTGTCCACGTTTCGTCCGGCGAGGGAGGACAGGCGGCCTTGGTCCAGGCGGGAGAACGGGAGCCGCTTCTCCAGAATCCGGTCCAGCGCCCGGTCCAGTTTGTCCACCAGGCCCCGGCGCCAGCGTGAGTGGAGCCACCGGTCGCCCGACAGCCGGACGATCTCGCCGGACTCGGCAAGACTCGACAACTCGGTCTCGGCGGTTTTGACCAAGAGGTTCGATCGTTTGGCCAGCTCGGCGGTGTTCATATCCTTGCGGGGTAGAGGGTTGTGCTTGAGCCAGAGGGACAGGGCACCTACGGGATCGGTCTTATCCAGCTCGAGCAGCTTTTCTTTGTAGCTCACCCGTTTGCGCCGGTGCTTCTGGGCCAGGGAATCGAGTACGCGCCCGCCGGCGATGGTGAGGGACGGGGAGGGAACGCGGAGGATGAACCTTTCGCCAAAGAAAACTGGAAGGCCTTGCTCAATCTCGATCTGGGCGAAGGACTCCTCGCCCGGTTTTAACGTCTCACGGCCCAGGAGTACGACCCTGCAGAGGATCTCGCTCGTTCCCTTCAGGAGCTTGAGCAGGGTGAGGTTTTTCAGTTTCCCGACCGAGGGGAGGAGTTTTACCCGTGCGTCGAAACGCTTGGACACCGGCGCGCTTCCCGGGGTGATTATCTCGTCGCCGCGCTTCATGCCCCGTTTCGAAAGGCCGGTCAGGTTGATCGCCGCCCTGACGCCGGGGATAACCTCCTCCCGCGGATGGGCGTTTATCTGCAGGCCCCTGACCCGGGCGAGACCGCCGCCCGGTTGAATCTCCACCTCGTTGCCGATCCGCAGGACGCCCGAGGCCACGGTGCCGGTTACCACGGCTCCGAAGCCTTCCATTTTGAAGGACCGGTCAGCGGCCAGGCGGAAGGCCCTGCCGGGATCGAGCACACGTTTGGATTCTCCCGCCAGCCGGATGAGCTCTCCCTTGAGCTCATCGAGGCCCACGCCGGTCTTGGCGCTGGTTCTGATAACGGCGGAGCCGCGCAGACCGGTTTTGGACATGACTTTTCGGATATCCTCTTCGAGAAGCTCAAGCCACTCCTCGTCCTCGACCAGGTCCACCTTGGTGAGGGCCACGACGCCACGCTCAACACCCAGAAGATTAACCACGTCCAGGTGTTCCCGTGTTTGCGGCATGATCCCCTCATCGGCGGCGACCACCAGCAGCACCGCCTCGAAGCCGACCGCGCCGGCGACCATCTCCCGGACCAGACTCTCGTGGCCCGGTACGTCCACGAATGCCAGCTCGCCGGCCGGGGTTTCGAGGAAAGCAAAACCGAGACGGATGGATATCCGCCTCTGCTTCTCCTCGGGCAGGCGATCGGGGTCGGTTCCGGTAAGCGCCTTCACCAGAGCGCTCTTACCGTGATCTACGTGCCCGGCGGTGCCAACCAGGGGTAGTGATGTTTTGGCCGTTCGTGCCATGCGTCGTTGGTTTCGACTGGATGGACTTGTTAACGAGGAGAGTGATACCCGGCGATTATATACATTTGGATGAGTTTGGACAAATAATCAATAACGTTGTGCTAAAATGCAAAGGATCCCAATTGATTGGTTGAGGGATCATCAACTTGTGCCGGTGGAGGTGGTAGTGGGGGAAAAAAGCTTCCTGGAGCGGAACTGGCCGATACTCGTCCTGTTGTTTGTCGTCGTCGGTTGGATGTTGTTTTCGTGGATGAACCATTACGTCGTTGAGGATTCCTATATCTCCTTCCGATACGCCAGGAATCTCGTCAGGGGCGAGGGGTTGGTCTTCAATCCAGGCGAGCGAGCCGAGGGCTACTCGAACCTTCTGTGGGTACTCCTAATCACGGCCGGGGGGGCGTTGGGTGCCGGCTATGAAGGGATTGCCGTAACCCTGGGGCTTGTCTCCGGAGCCCTGGTGTTGATACTCTGTTGGCTTCTATTGCGCAGACTCTGTCCGGAGAAGCGTGTCATCCCTCTAGCCGGTACCGCCTTGGCCGTCCTTTACTTCCCCCTCTCTTTCTGGTCCGGCTCGGGGTTGGAAACCCCACTTTTTTGTGCCCTATTGTTCGGCTCGGCCTACGCCTATTTACGGGATTCCCCGAGCCGCTTTCCCTGGACCGGGCTCTGGCTCGGACTCCTGGCTCTGACCCGCGCCGAGGGGTTCGCCTACATATTAGTGTTTCTAATTCACTACTTCTGGATGCGCCGTCGGGGAATCCCGACCGGCGTTGGATGGCGAGATCTGGTGGTCGCGCTGGCCCTGCCTATAGCTCAGTTGGTCTTCCGCTTGTGCTATTACGGCTTGTGGCTGCCCCTGCCGGCCTACGTTAAAGCAGGCGGCACCTTGCTACACGCCAAGGGGGGGATTGAGTACATCTTCAGCTGGGCCTGGGGTTCACCGGTGATACTCATTGGAATCCTGGCCCTCTATGGGGTGATCCGGCGTTGGCGCAAGCCCGGTGTCACCCTCTTCGTCATGCTCGCAGCGGCCGTGTTCGCCTTCGTTCTATACTCGGGTGGCGACCTCATGGGCCACTTCCGCTTCCTCCTCCCGGTATACGTCTTCACGGTCGTACTGGGTGTTTTCGGTCTGACAGAGCTCGTCGCTGAGATGAAGCCTCTCTTCCCCTCACTTCTGGCTGGCTGTCTCGTGTTGTGGTGCACGGTCGCGTTCACATACACGGCAGCCAACCAGTTTCGGCACCCCCGCGAGTTCAACACCGTGGCAAGCACGACCTGGCTCAGAGACAACGTTCCACCTGGGACCTACGTAGCCAGTGGGGCCATGGGCCGCCTCGGATACTTCTCGGAGCTTCCGCTGATTGATTACTACGGGCTCTGCAACGTCGAGACCGCACTGCACGGTCAGCGTTCCGAGGGCTTACGACCAGGCCATGACGTTGGCAATGCCGAGGTGGTCTTTCGAGAGGAGCCGGGACTGATCGTAATCCGTCCTCTCCCGGCACCCTACCGCCAGATCGAGGAATGGATCGCCGGCGTGCGCGCCACCTCCGATTACACCTGGGATCAACTGACCTTCGCCCAACAACTGGTGCTCTCCCACCCCAAATTGGATATGCTTTACCAACCCATGGTGGTGGATGTCACCGCATGGCTGCCGGAGGGATCCCCAGAGACTGAACCGCTCTTCCTCGGCTTTTACGCCCGACGAGGCGAGCTGGAGAAGTTATTGAATGATCGGGGAGCTCGAAGGGTGAGCCTTGAGCGCCCGGCGGGCATGCGGTGAATCCTAGAACCACGTGTTTGTAGCTCTCCCTTGCTGACATGCCCTCCTTCTTGCGCATTCCTGGCCGTTTGGAACGGATTGCTCAGTCCATCGAAACCCCCTTACAGGAGGTTTTTTTCCCAAACGGAATGCCTTCCGGCCGTTTCAACCGGAAGGGGATAACAGGCTCCCTTAGAGAGGCTGCGTGAGCACCAGCGATTGATTGATCGCCCCGGGGTTGGATAGGCACCCGGTTCAACTCCGATGGTGGGCTGAGTGGAGGGAACCGACTGAGTACATGGGGGTCCTTCGTCGTAGGGGCGACCCTCTGCGGTCGCCCGCGGGCGGGGACAGAGCCCCGCCCCTACGGTTTATGCACGTGCGGGTACGGTGGAGAAACGATTACTCGTAGCGTCGCCGTTACGGCTTCGCCGTCTCGGAACTATGGGCGACCCTGTTTTTACAAAGGAAGACAAGGGCGTTAAATCCCTACCCTGGTTGTTCGGTGGGGCGTAGAAAATCCGCGCTACGTTGGACGACCAGGCGGGGGGTGGAAACCCCGTCCAACGAGGAATGGCAACAATCACCGAAGCTGGAGCGTATGATCAAAGGGATAGACGCGCCGGTGACGGTGTTCAGGCTCACCGCGCCGCGTACAACCTTAAAATGACCCACCGTTCGAAACCGCGTCGGCCTTCCAGGTATCATACGGAGTGATACACGAAACTTTCCATGACTGACGGTTGTTATCGAAGGAGGGTGTGGATGAAGTACCTTTACGTGTTACTGGTTACTTTGTTTATGGCTTGTAGCTTCGCCAACGGGGGTGTGAACGTGGATCCCGAGTATCAACATAAGGTCGAGCTTGATCCCGGAGGCGCCGGGGTCGTCTCCATCGGGTGGCGGAGCGGTTCGATCGAGTTGATTGGGGATGACCGCGACAGCGTCCGCATCACCGCAGTAGGGAG